>Ga0136644_10000487_pt1 | contig 31714 bp, 31 predicted proteins | sample C_130820_EF_Meta_FD_94780 | JGI IMG/M metagenome (GOLD analysis project Ga0136644, IMG submission 94780) | Freshwater microbial communities from Lake Croche, Canada to study carbon cycling - C_130820_EF_MetaG (v2) (version 2) | ecosystem: Environmental > Aquatic > Freshwater > Lake | place...
AGGCTCAGAGTACCTGGCACGCTTGCTCAAAGCGCAAGCGCGGGTTGCGGGCAAACAGCTTGCTCGCGTCGCCATAGCCCAGGTTAATGACAAAGTTGGCCTGCCAGCGCCCATCGGGGAAGAATTCGGCGTTCACACGCGCCAGATCCAGGCCACTCATGGGGCCACAGTCCAGCCCCAGGGCGCGCGCGGCCAGCATGAAGTAGGCGCCACCCAGGGTGCTGTTGCGGTCTGCCGTGGCCTTGGCCAGCGCCGGGTTGCCAGCAAACATTTCTTGCGCACCGGCACCGTGCCACACCTGGGGCATGTGTTCGTAAAACCGGGTGTCGGTGGCCACAATCACTGTCACGGGCGCGGCGCGGGTTTTGTCCACATTGCCAGCCATCAGGGCGGGCAGCAGCCGCTCGCGCGCGGACGGCGTAGTCAAGAACACATAGCGCGCGGGCTGGGCGTTCATAGAGGTGGCGCCCCACTTGGCCAGGTCGTACACCTGTTGCAACAAATCCAGCGGCACCGGCTGATCGGTGAATCCGTTCGCGGTGCGGGCGGTAACGAACAACTGGTTCAGGGCGTCTGGCGACAGGGTCATGGGGAGCTTTCTGAAGGGGAGCAGGCGCGCGCTGGCAAGCCAGCGTTTGATCCGCCATTATCGGCTGGCGGCAGCACCGGCCCAGCACCGGCCCCCGCGCGCGCGAGCCGCCCCGAGCGTGGCTAAACCGCGTGCTGCGCTGCCCCTTAGCGGCTGGACGGCCTGAGCCAGGGCGCCACGCCAAGCGGGCTTTGGGTGCGCCGTCCTTAGGGTCGCCGCTCTAGGTTTTTGGGCGAAATTAGGGTGCGGGCACTAGGGCGCTTGCCGACAATGGACACCATTCTGAAACCGCTTTACAAGGAATAGCCCCATGAGCCAAGCCAGCCTGTACACCGTTGCCAGCCAATTGATCGCGTCTTACGGCAACACCGCCCACCATGTTATTGACGGCTACCGGGTGGCCGGTGAACGGGTCGTCGGTTTCCTCGATCAGCGTTGGGATCGCGCCTTAAACAACGCCCCGGCTAGCCTGAGTGCCGAAGTGCGCAGCAATGCCACGGCGGCGCAGCGTCTGCTCAGCAGCTCTTACGGCAAAGGCATTGCGCTGACCAGCCGAGGGGCGCAGGCCGTATTGGGTTCGGCGCTTTCCGCGGCCGACAAAGGCTTGCAAGGTCTGGCGGCCAACGCCAGCCGCTTTGAAGAAGCCACGGGCGTGCAAGCCTTGAACCAGTTGGCGGTGGTCGCCATACCTGCCGCCCATGCCGTGGCCAAAGTGGCCGCCCTGCTGGAGCAAAAGGCTGGCCATTTGGCGCAGCGCCTAGGCGTGGCACCCATTGCCGCCACCCCGCCCGCTGCCCAAGCGCCACAGGCGCGCAGCCGCAAAACCGTGGTGGCCCAGACAGCACCCGCCGCCGTGGCCAAAACGTCTAGAACGAGCCGGGCGCGCACCCAAGCGGTGGTGTCAGCCGCAGACCCCGTGACGACTCAAGCGACGACTCAAGCGACGACTCACACGACGACTAAGGCCCGCGCCAAAGCCCAGTCTGTAGCTGCACAAGCCGCTGACACGGCACCCGTGTCCAGCGCTGCCTGATCGCGCAGCACCTAGCCTGTACCCGGAGCACCCAGCCGCAGCGTGGCAGCGGCCCTGCTCGCTCCCGGCTCAGGGCAATAAGTTGGCCGCGAAAAAGCGGCTGATGGCGTCATAGGATTGTTGGCGGCGCTCGTCGGTCACGGCGGGGTTGCGTCCCCCACCCGGCATGGCGGCCACAGCGCTCGCAATGCTGTCTGGCCAGGGCGACAAGGTGTCGAAATGCCCGCCCCCTGGCACGGCGTCCAGGCTGACACATCGGCCGCAATTCGCCAGCACATAGGCCGAGTGAAACGACGGCAGCAAGACCGTATCGGCCTGCGCTTGCACCAAGCCCACCGGTATGGCGATGATCGACAGGCTTTGGGCCGTGAAAATCGCGCCCACCGGAACCGATAGCGCCACCGCTGCCACCCGGCGGTCGCGCTTTAGCGGGCCGCCAAAGGGCTGCGCCGCGCCAGCGGGCAGGGCTTGCTTGTACGACTGGGCACGCTGTTGCGCCTCTGCAGCCGAACGCGCCCCATACAGGCAAAAGCCTGCGTCCTCGCGCACATGGGCGGCGCAATGGCGTATCAGCGTGGCCACACTCCATTCGCCCCCGGCCATCGCCAGCCCCGTGCCACCGCCCGCCGACATGCCGTACACCCCCACCCGCTGCAAATACAGTCGCCCCGCGAACATCGGGTCACGCGCCACGGCGTCAATGCTGGCGCTGAGTTCAGCTGGGCGTTGCTGCCAGGATGCCGGGCCACTCTGGCTCTGGTCTTGCCAGTTGTCGCCCGCGTGTTCGGGCTGCGCTACCACGAAACCCGCCCGCGCCAGCGTGGCGGCCAAGCGGTGCAGTGACCACGCGTTGCCGCCGGTTCCATGCGAGAAAACAATCAAGCGCCCATTGGTGCCAGCCGGTGGCGCGTCAACTGCCAGTTGCAGCGTGAACGGCCCCCAGGTTTGGGTGCTGGCCTGCACGGCGGTGGGATAGACCAGGGTGATGGGCATGGCCCCGGCGTGCATTTGGCGCACACCCACCTGCGCAAATGCGGCCGAACTCGCGCTCAGCAACAACCACAAAACCGCTTGCCAATAGCGGCGTAGTGCCCCCTGCTGAGTCGGCTGAATGGGCTGCTTCATCATTCGCTGTGGTGTGTGCATCTCAAGGCTTCCTGTCATAAGAAGCGGTCATGCTAGGGGTAGCCGCAGGCCACGGGCAAGTGGCCTGCGACGAACGGCAGAATCTTGGGATGAACGGCAGAATTGCGCGGTAAACACTGGAATCTTGCGATAGGCGGTCTGCTGCGGGTTTTGCTTCTCCTCGGATAATTCGGCTCGTTTCCACAGCTTGAGCGTACACACCACCATGACTGACCGTATCCAAACCCCGGCCGAAGAATGGGCCAACTCCCTCAGCCACGGGCTGGGCTTTTTGGCGGCATTGGCACTGGCGCCTATTTTGATCGTGCAGGCACGCGGCGCCACCGCCGTGGTGGGCGCCAGCGTGTTTGCCGCCACCATGGTGTTGCTGTATGCCGCATCCACCCTGTACCACGCCCTGCCCGCAGGCCGGGCGAAGCGGGTGTTCACTACCCTGGATCACAGTGCGATTTACCTGTTTATTGCGGGCAGCTACACGCCGTTTGCGCTGGGCGCGCTCAGCGGCCCCTGGGGCTGGACCCTGTTTGGCCTGGTTTGGTTCATGGCGCTGGCCGGGGTGGTGCTGAAATCGGTACGGCTGCTCGACCATGCGTGGCTGTCCACCGGTTTGTACTTGGCCATGGGCTGGCTGGTGTTGGTGGCCGCGGTGCCGCTGATACAGCGGGTGGCCACTCCGGGTTTGTGGCTACTGGTGGCCGGTGGCTTGGCCTACAGCCTGGGGGTGGTGTTTTTTGCGTTGGATTCGCGCATTCGCTTTGCGCACGCGGTGTGGCATGGCTTTGTGCTGCTGGGCACGGGCCTGCATGTATCGGCGGTGCTGGGTTACGCTGGCGGCAGCGTGTAAAACACCGTGCGAAGCGGCGCGCATTCGGCTGACCAAGCGATTTATATTTGATTTATGTATTTAGAACCTATTAAATAGTATTTATAGTTTTAAAGAACCGCTTCCAAAATCACGCTCCTTGTCACCCAGACTTCACAGGGCAGGAGCAACCCCATGTCGGTTTTATTGATCGCAGGCAGTCCGTCAGCGCGCTCGCGCACAGCGGCCTTGCTACAGGCTGTGGGCCAGCGGCTGAGCGCACGGGGCGCCTCGGTGCAACACCTACAGGTGCGGGACTTGGCGGCTCAGGCCCTGCTACAGGGGGATGTAGGCGACCCCAGCATCAGCCAGGCCGCCGGGCTGGTGGCCTTGGCCAGTGTGATCGTGATTGCCACCCCGGTGTACAAGGCAGCCTATAGCGGCGTACTCAAAGCCTTTTTGGACCTGCTGCCGCAAGACGCCCTAAAGGGCAAGACGGTGTTGCCTATGGCCACGGGCGGCAGCCCCAACCACATGTTGGCGGTGGACTACGCCGTGCGCCCGGTGCTTCAGGCCCTGGGTGCGGAACATATTCGGCAAAGCATTTACGCGGTGGACGCGCAAATTGCGCTGCTGCCCGAAGGCGCTTTTCAGCTCGATGAGCGCATCGCCCAGCGCCTGGACGAGGCTGTGGATGGCCTGCTGGCCGAACGACCACGCCCGGTAACGACTATTGCCAGCCGTTTGGCTGCCACCTCTTTGGCCCCGGCTCGATGTAGCGCTTAGCGCGTGACAGCTTGAAGCCGCTGGCGGCACACGCCGCTGGCCAGACCCTCCCATTTTTTCGCGCAGACGGCAACTCTTACCGCCTGTGCTTGCCCGAAAGATAGCTATGAACGATGTATCTGTACCACTGAACCGCCGCCACCTGCTGTTAAACGCGCTGCTGGCCAGTAGCTTGGGCTCGCGTGCCCTCGCCCAAAGCACCGAGCGGGTGTTGCGCGTGGGCCACCAAAAAGGCTGGTTGTCCATTTTGAAAGGCCGTGGCAGCCTAGAGAAAGAACTGGCGCCGCTGGGCGTGCGCGTGACCTGGACCGAGTTCAACGCCGGGCCGGTGCAGCTAGAGGCGCTGAATGTGGGCGCCATCGACTTCGGCGACGTGGGCGAGGCACCGCCCATTTTTGCGCAGGCTGCGGGCGCACCACTGGTTTACGCCGCTGCCACGGTGCCCAGGCCCCGGCTGGAGGCGCTGATCCTGCCGCCGGATTCCAAAATTCGCAGCGTGGCCGATCTCAAGGGCAAGCGCGTGGCCTATAACAAGGGCTCCAATGTGCATTATTTTCTGGTCAAGTTGTTGGAGAAAAACGGCTTGGCCTACAGCGACGTGCAGTCGATCTTTTTGTCGCCACCCGACGCACGCGCGGCCTTCGAACGCGGCGCCGTGGACGCTTGGATCATTTGGGATCCGTTCTTGGCAGCGGCACAAAAAACCCTGAATGCCCGCCTGCTGGCCGATGCCAGCGGAGTCGTAAACAACCGGGCTTATTACTTCAGCTCCAGGGACTTCGCCACCCGCAACACCGATGTGCTGCGCATTGCCATTCGACAGATCAACGAAATCGACACCTGGGCATCTAAAAACCATGCGGCGGCGGCCAAAGAGTTGTCGCAGGTGCTGGGTCTGGACAGCGCCATTACCGAGCTGTATTTGGGTCGCTCGGGCTACGGCACGGTGCCGGTAAACAGCGCCATTCTGGCCGAACAGCAGCAAATTGCGGACACTTTTTTCGCCTTGAAGCTGATTCCGCGCCCGCTCAATGTGCTGCACGCCGCGCCGGTTAACCTGAGCTGAGAACGGGGAATACCGTGAACCCGCTAACTGACGAGTTGTATTTTTTGTCGCTGCCCGGCGCGTCGGCCCAGCAGGAGGCGGCGCAGTCCGCGTCGGCTGCCGCTCGGGCGCGCTGGGCAAGCGCCCTGCGCGAGCGTGCGCGGCAAGCCGCCCACTCCCTGCTGCCCGCGCTGGTGCCGCTGGCACTGCTTATTCTGTGGCAGCTCAGCACCGGCCTGGGCTGGCTGTCGCAACGGGTATTACCGGCGCCGCTGGATGTGGCCCGTGCCGCCTGGACCTTGGCCGTATCGGGTGAACTCTGGCTGCATGTTCGCGTGAGTACCGTGCGCGCCTTGACGGGTTTGGCCGTGGGTGGCGGGCTGGGCCTGTTGCTGGGGCTACTCGCCGGGTCGCTGCGCACGGCCGAGACCCTGCTGGACTCCACGATTCAGATGGTGCGCAACATTCCAGCGTTGGCGCTGATTCCACTGGTCATTCTGTGGTTTGGCATTGACGAGTCGGCCAAGCTGTTTCTCATTGCGGTGTCGGTGTTCTTCCCGATTTACCTCAACACCTTTCACGGCATTCGTCACGTGGACCCGGGTTTGATCGAAATGGCGCGCACCTATGGCCTTGGCCGTTGGCAGCTTTACCGGCAAGTCATCTTGCCCGGCGCACTGGCCTCCATCTTGGTGGGGCTGCGCTTTTCCCTGGGGCTGATGTGGGTCATCCTCATCGTGGCTGAAACCATTTCGGCGCAGTCGGGCATCGGCTACCTGACCATGAATGCACGCGAGTTTTTGCAGACCGACGTGGTGTTGGTCGGCATTTTGCTGCACGCCTTCTTGGGCAAAGCGGCAGACCTGTTCGCCCGCGCGCTGGAACACGCTTGGCTGCGCTGGCACCCGGGTTACCAACACGCGGCCTGAGCAGCGCTCGCACAAACACCAGGACACAAGCAGCATGACGCATCCCGCCCCCGCAAATCCTTCCCCCGGTGTAAGGGTTCACCTGCACCAGGTCAGCAAGCACTACGGCAGCCGCACCGTGCTGAACCACACCGAGCTGCGCATCGCCGCTGGTGAATTCGTCGCCATCGTGGGGCGCAGCGGCTGCGGCAAAAGCACGCTGCTGCGCGTACTGGCTGGCCTGGAAGACGCCAGCAGCGGCACGCTGCACATCGATGGGCGCACGCCACATGGGCTGCGCGCGGACACGCGCATCATGTTCCAAGATGCACGCCTGCTGCCGTGGAAGCGGGTAACAGACAACGTCGCCCTGGGCCTGCCGCCCAGCGAGCGGCATCGCGCAGCCCAGGTGTTGGAGCAAGTGGGCCTGGCCGATCGCGGTGGCGACTGGCCGGCCAAGCTGTCGGGCGGGCAGCGCCAGCGTGTGGCGCTGGCGCGTGCGCTGGTGCACCGGCCGCGCTTGCTGCTGCTAGACGAGCCACTGGGTGCGCTGGACGCGCTGACCCGGGTGGAGATGCACAGCCTGATTGATGCGCTGTGGCAGCGCGAAGGCTTTACCGCGCTGCTGGTTACGCATGATGTGCAAGAAGCCGTGGCCTTGGCCGACCGGGTGGTGCTGATAGAAGACGGCGCCGTTGCCTTGGACGTGCCAGTGCCACTGGCCCGCCCGCGCGCGCGTGGAGACGCCGCCTTTGCCGCGCTAGAAAACCGCATTCTGAGCCGGGTGCTGCAACGTGCAAGCCCCGAGCCCGCACCGGCCAACGACAGCCAGTGGCCACCGGCCCGCGCATCGGCTGTGCGCTGGGCCATTTGACCCATTTGCCCCGAAACAGGAGAAAACCATGTCCATACAAGCCATCAATGTGCGCAACCAATTCAAGGGCCGGATCAGCGAAATTATTCGCGGCGATGTGGTGTCTGAAATCGATGTGCAAACCCCCTGGGGCATCGTCACCTCGGTCATCACCACCCGCTCGGTGGACGACTTGCAACTGGTCATTGGCACCGAGGTGGTGGCCTTGGTGAAGTCCACCGAAGTGTCGCTGGCCAAACTGTGAGGGCAGGCACGATGTCCACACCCAAACGACAACTGCACCTGGGCGCCTTTTTGCAAGGCGTGGGCCACCACCTGGCCGCGTGGCGCCACCCCGACGTGAACCCGGCCGACGCCGTGCGCCTGTCGCACTTTCAAAACCTGGCGCGCATCGCCGAAGCGGCCAAGTTTGACGCCATCTTTTTCGCCGACAACGTGGGCCTGGCCGACGCACCACCCAGCGTGCAGACCAAGGCCGCCCTGCCCTACTACTTTGAGCCGTTGTTGCTGCTGGCGTCCCTAGCCGGGCTGACTGAGCGCATCGGACTGGTGGCCACGGTATCGAGCACCTATCTGCCGCCCTATCACTTGGCGCGCAAATTTGCCACCCTGGACCACCTCAGCGGTGGGCGCAGCGGCTGGAATTTAGTCACCTCGGGCACCAACTTCGAAGCGCGCAATTTCGGTCTGGATCATCAGCTCACCCATGCCAGCCGCTACGAGCGGGCGCGCGAATACATGCAGGTCGTCAAGGGTTTGTGGGACAGTTGGGAAGACCAGCCCTACCGCTTTGACAAGCAAGCGGGGCAGTTTTTTGATCCGCACAAGCTGCACCGCTTGGCCCACAGCGGTACCCATTACCGGGTGCACGGCGCGCTGCAAACCGAGCGCCCGCCCCAAGGCTACCCGGTGCTGGTGCAGGCCGGTTCCAGCGACGACGGGCAAGACTTGGCGGCAGCCAGCGCCGAGCTGGTGTTTACCGCCCAGCAAACGGTGGAGGGCGCCCGCGCTTTTTATAGCGAACTGAAAGGGCGATTGCCCGCCTATGGCCGCAGCCCCGACGCGCTCAAGGTACTGCCCGGCATTTCGCCCATCATTGGGCGCACCGAGGAGGAGGCGCAGGAAAAATATGCGCTGTTGCAGTCGCTGATCGATCCCGCCGTGGGGCTGGGTTTGCTGTCTGGGTTTTTAGGCGGCTTTGACTTTTCCCCTTATCCGCTGGACGGCCCCTTGCCCGAGCTACCCGCCACCGAGGGTTGGCAAAGTCGGCAAGCCCTGTTTGTAGACATGGCGCGCCGCGATGGGCTGAGCATTCGCCAGCTCTACCAAAGCGTGGCCTCGGCGCGCGGCCACCTGACCGTGGTGGGCACGCCCACGTCGATTGCCGACCTGATGGAACATTGGTTCAACACGGGCGCGGCCGACGGCTTCAATGTGCTGGCGCCCACGCTGCCACAGGGCTTGAGCGAGTTTGCGCAGACCGTGATCCCCGAGCTGCAGCGGCGTGGCCTGTTTCGCACCGATTACAGCGGCCACACCCTGCGCGAGCACTTGGGGCTGGCGCGTCCCGCGCATCCGCGTGCCGAGCAAGCGACGACCACGCGGCTGGCCGCTTGAGCGCCACGCCGCCATGAACTTTCAGCAACTGCGCTCGGTTCAGGAAGCCGTGCGCTGCGGCTTCAACCTGACCGAGGTCGCCCATGTCTTGCACACCTCGCAGCCCGGCGTGAGCCGCCAGATTCGCGAGCTGGAAGACGAGTTGGGCGTGGCGATTTTTGTGCGCGCAGGCAAACGCTTGACCGGGCTGACGCCACCGGGCGAGGCCCTGCTACCCATCGTGCAGCGGCTGATGCTGGATGCGCAAAACCTCAAACGGGCCGGCCAAGACTTCATGTCGCAAACCGAGGGCCAGTTATCCATCGCGGCCACCCACTCGCAAGCGCGCTATGCGCTGCCGCAGGTGGTGAAAGATTTTCGCGACCAGTTCCCCAAGGTCACACTGCACCTGCACCAGGGCTCGCCCAGGCAGGTGGCCGCCATGCTGCTGTCGGGCGAGGCAGACATCGGCGTGGCCACCGAGGCGCTGGCCGACTACGCGCCCTTGGTCACCCTGCCTTGCTACCGCTGGACGCACAGCATCGTGGTGCCGCCCGGCCACCCCTTGCTGGCCTTGGCCGGGCCGGTGAGCCTGGAGCAACTGGCACAGCACCCCATCATCACCTACCAACAGGGCTACACCGGGCGCGCGCACATCGACCATGCGTTTGCTGCCGCGCAGTTGCAGCCCGAGGTGGTACTCACTGCGATGGATGCCGACGTGATTAAAACCTATGTGGAGCTGGGCATGGGCGTGGGCATCGTCGCCTCGGTGGCGCTAAACCCCGAGCGCGATGCGCCGCTGTGCACGCTGGATGCAGGCCATCTGTTTCAGGTCAACCTGACCCGCCTGGGGGTGCGTCGCGGTGCGTGGCTGCGCGGTTACGCCTACCGCTTCATTGAGACCTTTGTCCCCACCCTGACTCAAGCCGTGGTGCAGGCCGCACTCAGCCAGCCCGAGCATGCCGACGACCTGGTTTGAATGCCGCGCCACACCCACCGCTTACTCTTTTTTTGCATATGCAGCCAAGGAGTTCTTCGTTGTCAGCTGGCGCCGGTCTGCCTAGAGTGCGGGGCTTGGCTTGTGAAGGAAAGACCTGATGACTGCGGTATCTGAAACGGTGGCCCTGCCTGACGCCTTGCGGGCCGCCCATGCGCTGGCGCTGGCCACGGACTTGCCTTATGCAGGCGGTGTGTCACCGCAACTGGCTTGCCAATTGTTCTCGCAGGATCACGCGCTACTGGTGGACGTGCGCAGCACCGAGGAGCGCCATTTTGTTGGCCATGTGCCCGGCAGCTTGCACGTGCCGTGGGCCACCGGTACGGCCCTGACCCGCAACCCCCGTTTTGTGCGCGAGCTAGAAGCCAAGGTTGGCAAAGACCAGCCAGTGCTGCTGCTGTGCCGCAGCGGCAAGCGCTCGGCGCTCGCCGCGCAAGCGGCCACCAAGGCTGGGCTGAGCTGGTTATTCAATGTTCTAGAAGGCTTTGAAGGCGATTTGGACTCGCAAGGCCAACGCGGCCACACCAATGGCTGGCGCTTTCAGGGCTTGCCCTGGGTGCAGGATTGAGCCGGTAGATGTCTATGCCTGCGCCCTTGCGGGTTGATATCGGCGCGGTGGTGTCCGAGTTGGCACAGGTGCGCCACCAGTGGCGGGTCGCGCAATTGCGCGAGACCGAGGCGGGTGGGCGCGAGCTGCCGTCACGCGAGGCCTTGGCGCAAATCGCCACCCAGTTGTGTGGCGTGTTGTTTCCCCTGCGCCTAGGGCCACCGGACTTGCGGCACGATACCGAAGATGACTACGTGGGCCGCACCCTGGCGGCACTGGCGCAGGCGTTGTTGGTGCAAGTGCGGCTGGAGTTGCGCTTTGGCGTTCGGCTACAAGCCGACCTGAACCAAGCCCAGGTGGACGAAGACGCGCTGGCTGTGGTGCGCCAGTTTTGCGCCGCCTTGCCCGCTATACGCCGACTGCTGGATACCGATGTCGTAGCCGCCTACCAGGGCGACCCGGCCGCACGCAGTGTGGACGAGGTGCTGCTGTGCTACCCCGGCGTGCTGGCGCTGCTCTACCACCGCATTGCGCACCAATTGCACACGCTGGGCGTGCCTCTGCTGGCGCGGATCGTGGCCGAGCTGGCGCATGCACAAACCGGGGTGGATATTCACCCCGGCGCCAGCATAGGCGCGGGCTGCTTCATTGACCACGGCACGGGCGTCGTGATTGGCGAAACCGCTGTCATTGGCGAGCGGGTGCGGCTGTACCAAGCAGTGACGCTGGGCGCAAAAGGTTTCCCCAACGACGCCAGCGGCCACCCCATTAAGGGCCTGGCGCGCCACCCGGTGGTGGAAGACGATGTCGTGATTTATGCCGGTGCCACGGTGCTGGGCCGCATCACCATTGGACGTGGCTCCACCATAGGCGGCAACGTCTGGCTTACCCACGATGTGCGCCCGCACAGCCACATTACCCAGGCCCTGTCACGGGATGGGTCGGCCAAATAGGCAGCAACCCACCCAACCCCCACTTTTTATTACCTACCCTTGCTGAAAGACTGACCCATGACCCACGCGCAACCCGGCACCCTGGGCGACCAAGCCGCACGGCAGCTTGCCAACGCCACCAAAACCACCGCCCAGCTACCCACCATCTCCCCGCGCTGGCTCACCCAACTGCTGCCCTGGCTGGCGGTGGAGGCGGGCATTTACCGCCTCAACACGGTGAAAAACCCAGAGGCCATTCGTGTGGCCTGCACGGCGCGCGAGAGCGAGAACCAATTGCCGCGCACCTTTGTTGATTACGACGACAAGCCGCGCGAGTTCTACCTGAATGCGGTGAGCACGATTCTGGACGTGCACACGCGTATCTCGGATCTGTACAGCAGCCCGCATGACCAGATCAAGGAACAGCTTCGTCTGACCATCGAGACCATCAAAGAAAACCAGGAAAGTGAGCTGATTAACAAGCCCGCCTTTTTCCTCACCCACCCCCTGGCCATCGCCGCTTTTGGACGCGAAGCCACGCGCCGTGGCACGCCGCCACCCACGGTCAGCTTGTTTGGCTCGCAGTTCATTACTTGGCGCGGCATTCCGCTGATTCCGTCCAACAAAGTACCGGTGGCCGACGGCAAAACCAAGGTCTTGTTGCTGCGCGTGGGCGAGCGGCGCCAAGGCGTGGTGGGCCTGTTCCAACCCGGTCTGCCGGGTGAGCAAAGCCCCGGTTTATCGGTGCGTTTCATGGGCATCAACGACCAGGCCATAGCCAGCTATCTGATTTCACTGTACTGCTCACTGGTGGTGCACACCCCTGACGCATTGGCCGTGCTCGACGAGGTAGAGATCGGCAAGTACCACGACTACGCCGACACCTACCGGTAAGCCGCCGTGAGCGATTCCAGCCCCTTCGCCGTCACGCCCGAGGGCGCCGCCGCCCCCATTGATACGGCATGGATCGCCCAGATGGCGCAAGCGCTGCTACGCAGCTTGCCCACCTCGGCAGCAGCTCCCGGCGCACAAGTGCCGGTGCAACTAGCGCCTGCTGGCTCGCCGCTGGCCAGCCCGGCCGGGCTTGGGCTTGCCACCCCCGGCCCGGTACTGCCCACGCCTGCCAGCTTGGTAGCGCCGCCCGTGCCCGGTGGCGCCGTGCCACTGGCTGCGCCTGGCGCTAACCTGCTGCCCGCCTCCCCGACGTCCACGCTGTCCCTGCTGCACCGAGCACCGGCTTTAGCACCCCATGCCAGCGCTGGCAACGGCGTGCCCGATAGAGCGTTTACCCAGCTTCCTGCCTACGAACCGCGCGTGGCCAGCGCAGCCCTGGGTGTGCCCACACCAGCGGGCGCATCGGCGCCGCATTTCTTGCCCGCCACCGCCTCTGTCCCGGCTGGGGCACAGGCCGCAACCACGCCAGACTTCTACTTTTTGCAGCCGTCACGGCTAGCGGATGCCGCCCATCAGCCCCGTGGGCCTGGCTTAGACATCCACGCGGTGCGGCGCGACTTCCCGACGCTGCGTGAGCGCATCAACGGCAAACCCTTGGTGTGGCTGGACAACGCGGCCACAACGCACAAGCCGCAAGCGGTGATCGACCGCCTGAGCTATTTCTACACGCACGAAAACTCCAACATCCACCGCGCGGCCCACACCCTGGCCGCGCGGGCCACCGATGCCTATGAAGGCGCACGCCAGCGGGTGCGCGCGTTTCTGAACGCGCCGGATGTGGATGAAGTGATTTTTGTGCGCGGCGCCACCGAGGCGATCAACCTAGTCGCCAAGAGTTGGGGCGAGCGCTTTGTGGGCGAAGGCGATGAAATCATCGTGAGCCACCTGGAACACCATGCCAACATCGTGCCCTGGCAACAACTGGCTGCGGCTAAGGGCGCACACCTGCGCGTGATTCCGGTGGACGATACCGGCCAGGTACGGCTGGACGAATACCAAAAACTGCTCGGCCCGCGCACCCGGATGGTGGCCGTCACCCAGGTATCGAACGCGCTGGGCACCGTGGTGCCGGTGCAAGAGATTGTGGCGTTGGCGCAGCGTGCAGGCGCACGCACCCTGGTGGACGGCGCGCAATCGGTGTCGCACTTGCGTGTGGATGTGCAGGCTTTGGGGGCTGATTTTTTCGTGTTCTCCGGCCACAAAGTGTTCGGCCCGACCGGCATCGGCGTGCTGTGGGGCAAGCGCGAGCTATTAGAGGCCATGCCCCCGTGGCAAGGCGGTGGCAACATGATTGCCGATGTGCGCTTTGAAAAGACGGTCTATCAGGGCATTCCCAACCAGTTCGAGGCGGGCACCGGCAACATCGCAGACGCCGTGGGTTTGGGCGCCGCCATCGACTATGTGAGCCAATTGGGAATGGAACTGATCGCCCGCCATGAGCACGACTTGCTGTGCTACGGCATGCAGCAACTGCACAGCGTGCCGGGCTTGCGGCTGATCGGCACCGCCACGCACAAGGCCAGCGTGATGTCGTTCGTGTTGGCGGGCTATAGCACCGACGAGGTGGACCAGGCGCTGAATGAGCAAGGCATTGCGGTGCGCACTGGCCACCATTGTGCGCAGCCGATATTGCGCCGCTTTGGGCTGGAGGCCACGGTCAGGCCCTCGCTGGCGCTGTACAACAACCACGACGACATCGACCGCATGATCGCCGTACTGCGCCAGTTGCGCGCCGCTCGGCCCAGCCGCTGACGCGAGCTGGCGGCACCCACCCGCCCCGTGCCGAGGGTGGGCAGCGCCCGCATGGCTACGGGATGCGGCACATCAGGTGTCGCACATCCGCGTCGGCGTGAGGATTTGACTTGGCTCAAACAAGCGCGGTGGCTTGTTTTCTACACTGCCTTGGAACACTATCGAACGAGGTCACCATGCAAGCCGTCGCCGAACCCGTCCATTTTGAGCCCCTGGACGCCTGCCATCGCCAGATTCATAGCCACTTGGCAAGCCTGACGGCGCTGGTGCGCCAACTCGACGCATCCGACGCCGACGAGGCCAGCCGCGAGCAGGCGCGAACCATTGAGGCTTTTTTCTCCGGCAGCTCGCGCCAGCACCATGCGGACGAGGAGCGCGACGTGTTTCCACCGCTATTAGCCAGCCCGGATGAGGCCCTGGTGCGTGCGGTGCGCAGCCTGCAACAAGACCACGGCTGGATAGAAGAAAACTGGCTGGAACTGAGCCCGCAGCTCAGGGCCATTGCAGACGGCCACGGCGGGTTTGACTGGGCTGAGTTTGCGCATGCGGCAGAAGTCTTCTTGACCCTGTGCGAGGAGCATATTGCCCTGGAGGAGAGCCTGATTTACCCCGCCTCCAAAGCGCAGTGGGCACAGCAGGTCGCGGCCAGGGAACGGCGGCTGCAGCGCAGTTCCTGAGGCGATACCCGGCACACCGTCGCTAGACCCGCTCCAGCACCAGCGCAATGCCCTGCCCGACGCCAATGCACATGGTGCACAGCGCGTAGCGCCCGCCTTGGCGGTGTAACTGGTTGATGGCCGTGGTGACTAAGCGCGCCCCGCTGGCGCCCAGTGGATGGCCCAGCGCAATTGCACCCCCGTTGGGATTGACACGGGCGTCGTCATCGGCCAGCCCCAGTGTGCGCAGCACCGCCAAGCCCTGGGCGGCAAAGGCCTCGTTGAGTTCGATCACATCCATCTGCTCCAGCCGCAAGCCCGTCAATGCCAATACTTTTTGAGTCGCTGGCGCCGGGCCTAGGCCCATGACGCGCGGCGCGACACCGGCCAGGGCCATGGCCAGCACGCGGGCGCGGGGGGTGAGGCCATGGCGAGCCGCAGCGGCCTCGCTGGCCAGCAGCAGCGCACAGGCACCGTCGTTCACGCCGCTGGCATTACCGGCGGTTACCGTGCCATCGGGCCGCACCACGCCCTTGAGTTTGGCCAGCGACTCCAGCGTGGTCTCACGCGGGTGTTCGTCGTGGCGAACCACCAGCGCATCACCCTTTTTTTGCGGGATAGACACCGGGACGATTTCGGCCTCAAAAAAGCCCGCTTGCTGCGCCGCCACGGCCTTGCGCTGCGAGGCCAGTGCCAGACGGTCTTGGTCGGCGCGGCTAATGCCGTACTCAGCGGCCACGTTTTCGGCGGTCTCAGGCATGCTGTCCACCCCATAGCGTTCTTTCATCAGCCGGTTGATGAAGCGCCAGCCAATGGTGCTGTCGTAAACCGCCTGGCTGCGGCTAAATGCAGCCTCGGCCTTGGGCATAACAAAGGGTGCGCGGCTCATGCTCTCCACCCCGCCAGCCAGCATCAGATGCGCCTCCCCGGCCTTGATGGCGCGGGCTGCTGTGCCCACCGCGTCCAGCCCGGAGCCGCACAGCCGGTTGACCGTGGCACCGGGGACGGCGATGGGCAGGCCGGCCAGCAGCGCGGCCATGCGCGCTACGTTGCGGTTGTCTTCGCCCGCCTGGTTGGCACAGCCGTAAATCACATCGTCCAGCGCGCTCCAATCCACCGCTGGGTGGCGGGCCATCAGGGCGGCAATCGGTAGCGCGCCCAGGTCGTCGGTACGTACGGTGGACAAGGCGCCGCCGTAGCGGCCAAATGGGGTGCGAATGGCGTCGCAAATAAAGGCCTGCGTCATCGGGAAACTCTCCTCGCGGCGATTGTAAGAATCAGCGCCCATGCTAATCTTGTGCGATGTTTACCCCGACCCAGGCCGATGTGCGGCGCTTCTTTTGCGAGGTGCAGGCCAAATTCCAAAGCGGCCAAGCCATGGAGGCGATAGAAATCATCGCCAGCCAGTGGATCACCGAGCACCCGGAATACCACACCGATTTGCGTTCGGTGGACGAGGCCCTGGCGCGTGACTACTCGGTGGAGGCGGGCCGCAGCAACCCGTTTCTCCACCTGTCCATGCACCTGAGCATCAGCGAGCAATGCTCCATCGACCAGCCAGCCGGCATACGCCAGGCGGTGGAACTACTGGGCGCGCGACGCGACTCGCTGCACGCCGCCCACCATGAGGTGATGGACTGCCTGGGGCAGATGCTGTGGGAGAGCCAGCGCAGCGGCAGGCCACCAGACGGGCAGGCGTATATCGACGCCGTGCGACGCCGCGCCACGCGGGACAGCCTATAGGCCAGGCCGGCACGGGTCGCTTTTCTAGTTGTCCACACCATTCCCCCCGCTACTGAAGACAGGCACCCCATGGTCAGAGCCACGCAAAGACTGCACGCTGCGCCACGCGCGGCTACACCATCCCAGGCGCCACGCGCGGCTGCCCCATCCGAAGCGCCGCGAACAGGCTGGCTGGACGGCCAGCCCACTCTGTTTCAAGCGCACCAGCCGCCGTATGGCGAATTGGCCTTGGTGGGCGCCAGCGACGACCTGGCGCATGTGCTGGACTGGCAACACCAGCGACCGGTGGCGTTGCTCAAGAATGTGCAGCGCCTGACGGCGCCCAACCCCGGCATGATGACCGGCCCGGGCACCAATAGCTACTTGGTGGGCGACGCGGCCAGCGGCTACATCGTCATCGACCCGGGGCCAAACGAGCACGCGCATCTGGAGCGGCTGTGGCAGGCGGCTGCGGGGCAAATTCGCTTCATCGTCTGTACGCATTCGCATCCCGACCATTCACCTGGCGCGGCACCGCTACAGGCGCGCTGCGACATGCGTCCGCCGATTTTGGGCCTGCCCTCGGGTGCGCACGCCGCTGCGTCGGCCTTTTTTCGCCCCGATCAAGCCTTGGCACATGGCCAGGTGCTGAGCCTGCAAGGCGGGGCACACAGCCACAGCCTGCAAGTGGTGCACACGCCGGGCCATGCGGCCAACCACCTGTGTTTGCTGCTGCTGGAGGACGGTTTGCTGTTCTCGGGCGACCATGTGCTCAACGGCAGCACCACGGTGGTCAACCCGCCCGATGGCGATATGACGGCCTACCTGGACTCTTTGGACGCGCTGGCGCAAGCCTGCGCTGAGCACGGCATCGACTTCATCCTGCCCGCGCACGGCTATGTGCTGGGCTTTGCCGCGCAAGCGATTGCGCAACTCAAGGCGCACCGCCTTCGACGCGAGGCCAAGATCGCGGCGGCCATGCAGACCAAGCCCGACGGGGGACTAGACGATTGGCTGGCCCTGGCTTACGACGATGTGCCACCACGCCTATGGCCCGTCGCCGCGCGCTCGCTGCTGGCGCATGTACAGCGCATCCAGCGTACCGCTGCGGGGGCCTAGGCTTGACCGACCGGCCGTTACCGGTGAACGCCACAGCCGACCGCTGGTCAAGCCAGACCGGCCGAGAAAACGAAAGTGTGAAGTTCACCGATACGCCGGATTCTGTGCACCGGGGTTGCCCCCGGCGTGACCGTCATTCCTCTGGGCCGGGAGTCACCCCACCGGCTCGGTGCTACCTACCCGCCAGCTCTGCGGAGCCACATCAACGCTGGCCTACTTGGTATTGCTGCGCGTAGAGATTGCCCGTTTCACCCGGACTGAACCGGCTCGTCTCTGTTGCTCTAATCCTCACCTCACGGTGGACAGGTGTTACCTGCTACGCTGCCCTATGCAGTCCGGACGTTCCTCCAGTGCGGTGTTTCCACCCGATGCGAACATCGGCCTTGCGGCTTGCACCAGCGACGGCCTGGCGAACTTCACGCCTGCATTATCCCCTGGGGATGGTGTTCAAAATCGCCCGGCTGCTCACCTATGAGCCTTGGCGCCCCGCTGCCGTCTCGCTCAAGGCAGCAGCCGCCAGGGCAGCACCTGGCCTGCACTGAGGGGCGTGAGCGTGCTGGCGCCAAAGGCGTAGCTGTCGGGCACGGTCCAGGCTTGGCGGCGCAGGTTGACGGTGCCAGTGTTGCGCGGCAGGCCGTAAAAGGCAGGGCCGTTGAAGCTGGCAAAGGCTTCGAGCTGCGGCAGCGCACCCACACTGTCAAACGCCTGCGCGTATAGCTCCAACGCCGCGTGGGCGGTGTAGCAACCGGCGCAGCCACAGGCGTGTTCTTTTAGCTCGGTGGCGTGCGGCGCGCTGTCCGTGCCCAGGAAAAAACGGCCCTCGCCGCTGGTGGCCGCTTGCAGCAGGGCCAGGCGGTGGCGCTCGCGCTTGAGCACCGGCAGGCAGTAGTAGTGCGGGCGAATGCCGCCGGCAAAAATGGCGTTGCGGTTGTACAGCAAGTGGTGGGCGGTGATGGTGGCCGCGGTGTGGGTGCCCGCTTCCGCCACGTATTGCGCCGCCTCCGCCGTGGTGATGTGCTCAAAAACAATCTTTAGCGCCGGAAAGTCGCGCCGCAGCGGCATGAGTTGGCGCTCGATAAATACCGCCTCGCGGTCGAACAAATCCACCGCCGGGTCTGTCACCTCGCCGTGCACCAAGAGCGGCAGGCCCGCGCGCTGCATGGCCTCCAGCGTGGCGTAGGTGTTGCGCAGATCGGTCACGCCCGCGTCGCTGTGGGTAGTGGCACCCGCCGGGTAGAGCTTGAGTGCGACCACGCCTGCGTCCACGGCGCGCGCAATCTCATCCTGCGCCAAGGTATCGGTCAGGTAGAGCGTCATCAAAGGCTCAAAGGCCGAGCCTTCGGGCCGCGCCGCCAGAATGCGCGCGCGGTAAGCCAGCGCCTGCGCAGCGGTGACCACAGGCGGCTTCAGGTTGGGCATGACAATGGCGCGGCCAAACTGGGCCGCGCTGTGCGCCACCAGAGTGGGCAATAGCGCGCCGTCACGCAGGTGCAGGTGCCAGTCGTCCGGGCGGGTGAGGGTGAGGGTGTCGGGGCTTGGGGTCATGGTTTGCATTGTCCCAAAGCCAGGCCGGTGTATGGCAAGGCGCCGGTTCAAGTGCTCGCCAACAACCCGCAGGAGCGCGAGCAGCGTTTGGCTAATGCGCCAGAATTTTGTTCAAAAAGTCGCGCGTGCGTGGCTGGCGGTTTTCGGGGTGGTTGAAGAACTCGTCTTTGGAGCAGTCTTCCAGAATCTTGCCGCCCACGTCCATGAAGATCACGCGGTGGCTGACTTTGCGCGCAAAGCCCATTTCGTGGGTGACGCACATCATGGTCATGCCTTCGTTGGCCAAGCCCACCATCACGTCCAGCACCTCGCCCACCATCTCGGGGTCTAGGGCCGATGTGGGTTCGTCGAACAGCATCACGATGGGATCCATGCTGAGCGCGCGCGCAATCGCCACGCGCTGCTGCTGGCCACCTGAGAGCTGGCCGGGAAACTTGTCTTTGTGGGCGATCAGGCCCACCCGCTCCAGCATTTTCAGGCCACGCTTTTTGGCCTCGTCCGCGCTGCGGCCCAGCACCTTGACTTGGGCGATGGTGAGGTTTTCGGTCACGCTCAAGTGGGGGAACAGCTCGAAGTGCTGGAACACCATGCCCACGCGGCTGCGCAGTTTGGGCAGGTCGGTTTTGGGGTCGTGCACGGCCACGCCGTCAACAGTGATCTCGCCCTTTTGGAAGGGCTCCAAGGCGTTGATGGCTTTGATGAGGGTGGACTTGCCTGAGCCCGAGGGGCCGCACACCACCACCACTTCACCTTTTTGGATGGACACCGTGCAGTCGTTGAGCACCTGTACCGGGCCATACCACTTACTTACGTTTTTTAGTTCAATCATGGGTTTCTCCGGCAGGGTTCAGCGAATGATGGCAATGCGGCGTTGCAGGTGCTTCACCGCCTGCGACAAGGCCACACAGATGATGAAGTACACCACGGCGGCCAGCAGGTAGGCCTCTTCCGTGCGACCGTAAATTTTGCCGCCGGTGACAAAGCCTTTGAGCAGGTCATAGGCGCCAATGGCATAGACCAGCGAGGTGTCTTGAAACAAGATGATGGTTTGGGTGAGCAAAATCGGCAGCATGTTGCGAAACGCCTGCGGCAGCACCACGTAGCGCATGTTTTGGCTGTAGCGCATACCCAGGGCTTGGCCCGCATACACCTGGCCACGTGCGATCGACTGGATGCCTGCGCGCATGATTTCGCTGAAGTAAGCCGCCTCAAAGGCCACGAAGGTAATCACCGCCGACAGTTCCGCGCCTATGGGGCGCCCAATCATGAAGGGCACGAGCAAAAAGAAGCCCAGGATCACCATCACCAGCGGAATCGAGCGCATGCCGTTGACATAGATCACTGCCGGCCACTCCAGCAGCTTAATGCCCGACAAGCGCATCAGCGCCAGCAGCGTGCCCAAGACGATGCCGCCCAATGTGGCCACCACGGTGAGTTCGACGCTGAAGAAAAAGCCATTCAGGACGAACTTAGAAATAACGTCCCAATTGAGGAAGGAAAAGTCCAGACTGCCCATGTCAATGCCCCCCCGCGCCGCTGGCGACTACCAAGCCGGGAATGCGGATTTTCTTTTCCACCGCCGCCATCAGCCGGTTCACCACCAGGGCTGAAAAGGCATAGACCAGGGTGACGCCGAGAAAAATTTCGATGCCACGCGAGGTCTCCTCGGCGGCCTGGGTATAAAACCAAGTCAGCTCGGCCACCGAGACGGCGAACGCCACCGACGAGTTCTTGAGCAGGTTCATGGATTCACTGGTCAAGGGCGGCATGATGATGCGCACCGCCATCGGCAACAGCACGTAGCGATAAGTTTGTGGCGTGGTAAAGCCCATGGCCATGGCCGCGTAGCGCTGGCCGCGCGGCAGCGCCTGAATGCCGGCCCGCACCTGCTCAGCAATGCGCGCGGAAGTGAAAAAGCCCAGCGCAAACACCACCAACACAAAGCCCGGTATTTTTTGCATGGCCGGGAACAGCTTGGGCACCACGAAGTACCACAAGAACAACTGCACCAGCAGCGGGATGTTGCGAAACAGCTCTACCCAGGCGTTGCCCAGGCGCACCAGCCAGGGGCTGTCGGGCAGGGTGCGCACCGTGCCTATCAGGCCGCCCAGCAACACGGCCACCACCCAGGCACCCCCGGCCACGGCCAGCGTCCAGCCCCAGGCGTTGAACATCCATTCCAGATAGGTGCGGCCACCGCCGTCGTCTTTCAGAAAGACTTGCCAGTCCAATGTCATCTGCGTCTCCAAAAAATCCATGGCCCGAGTCTGCGCCGGGCTCCAACGGCTATCACGGCGCTATGCAGCCGCAGCACAAGCATAAACCCCGCCAGTTGGTGGCGGGGCTCACAAGGCTCGCGGCGCAGCGCGCGTGCGCCGCGCCCCACCCCTTTGCAGGCCGGGTGGGTGGCTAAGGCGAGGTTTACTTCTTCAGGTAAGACTCGACTGGGTTGTCGTTCGGGCTGGCCCAAGCGGCTTTGGTGGCTTCGCTCAGCGGTAGGCCCACGCGGGTGTTCTTGGGCGGAATGGGCTGAATAAACCACTTGTCGTAAATTTTGGCCAGCTCGCCGGTCTTGATGAGTTCGCGTATGGTGTCGTCGGCCAGCTTCTTAAAGGCCGGGTCGTCCTTGCGCAGCATGATGGCGATGGGCTCCACACTCAACACCTCACCCACGATCTTGAAGTCGGCTGGGTTCTTGGCGGTGGCGATATTGCCCGCCAAAATTTGGCCGTCCATCACAAAGGCTTCCGCGCGGCCCGATTCCAGCAGCAAAAAGCTGTCCGCATGGTCTTTGCCAAACACTTCTTTGAAATCCACGCCAGTGGCGCGCTCGTGTTTGCGCAGCAACTGCACCGAGGTGGTGCCGGTGGTGGTGGCCACGTTTTTGCCGTCGAGTTGGGCAATGGAGGTAATGCCGCTATTGGCCTTCACCGCAATGCGTACTTCTTCCACATAAGTGGTGACGGCAAAAGCCACGTCTTTTTGGCGCGTGGCATTGTTGGTGGTGGAGCCGCATTCAATGTCCACCGTGCCGTTTTGCACCAGCGGAATGCGGTTTTGCGAAGTCACGGGCAGGTATTTCACCTCCAGCTTCTTGCCCACAGCCTTCTCCGCATTGGCCAGAATGCGCTGGCACACCTCGTAGTGGTAGCCCGCGTATTTGCCGTCACCCAGGGTGTAAGACAGCGCGCCGGAGGAGTCGCGCACGCCCACGGTGATGCTGCCAGAGGCCTTGACCTTGGACAGGGTGTCGGTGGCTTGTGCCCACAAGGCGCTGGTGCCCAGGGCGGCAATAGCGAGGGCCAGTAAATGCTTTTTCATCAAAATTCTCCAACTGATTTGACAGGGTAATGACAATCGATTCTAGGGGATGGCTAAGGGCTAAAGCCCCGTACTTGCCCGCTCAAAACGGCACGTAATCGCTGGGATATTTCCAGAATTCCTTGAGCAGTTGATTGGGCGGCAGGTTGAGCGCCGTTTGCTTAGGGGGTATGGCTTGCATGAACCAACGCTCGTAGATGGCTTCAATTTCCCGATGGGTCATCAGGTCGCGCATCTGCGCATCGACGAATTTTTTGAACGCGTCGTCATTCTTGGGCAGCATGATGGCTAGGGGCTCCACAGCAAGAAACTTGCCCACCACCTTGAGTGCATTGGGCTTGGGGCGGCCCGCCACCAAGCCGTAAAGCAGCACATCGTCCATCACAAAGGCGTCGGCCTCGCCGCTTTCGACCATTTCCACGCCACGCAGATGGTCAGGGACTTCCACAATACGCATGTCCATGAGGCGCTGGGCATTGGTTTGCCGCAGCAACTGCAAAGGCGTGGTGCCCTTGGTCGAGACCACGGTGCGCTGGGCCAAATGCGCCACGTTTTCTATGGCGCTATTGGCGCGCACCAGTATGCGGGCACCCGTGATGTAGTGTGGCAAGGTAAAGGCCACGCGCTGTCTGCGTTCGGCATTATTGGTGGTTGAGCCGCATTCCATGTCTGCCCGGCCCTGCTCAATGACGTCCATGCGCGTTTGGGGCGTAACGAGCAGGAATTGCACCGCCAGCTTGGGCATAGACAGCTTTTTACGCATGGCCTCGGCGACATGCAGGCACAAATCCACCGCATAGCCAATCGGCTGGCCGTTGGCGTCCAGGTAGGAGAACGGCACCGATGACTCGCGGTGGGCGATGACCAAATGACCGCTGGCGCGCGCGCGCTCGATCACGCCTTCTGAACGTGCCCAGCCTGCGCAGGTCAGCCCGAGCGCGAGCAGCAGGCCGCAACGCGCTAAAAAGACGGTGCCCGCTCGCGGGCGCGCGATGGCAGCTGGGCGTTTCATACTTTGGCCGGCAAAGGCTGCGTCAGGGTTTCGGGAACCAATAGCGCCTCCAGCTGCAGTTTGGTCATGATGCCAAGCGACTGGGCCACATCCCCAATCTGGGCACCACTGGCCATCGCGGTTTTGGCGATGAGTGCTGATTTTTCATAGCCGATAAGGGGGTTGAGGGCGGTCACCAGGGTCACCGACTCGCGCACCCGACGCGCCAACAGTTCGTGATTGGCTTCGATGCCGAGCACGCAATGGGTGTGCAGCGTGAGGCAAGCCTGGCTCAGGTGCTCGATGCTTTTGAACAGGCTCCAGCCCATGATGGGCTCGAAGGCATTGAGCTGCAACTGCCCGGCCTCGGAGGCCATGGTCACTGTCATGTCGTTGCCAATCACCTCAAACGCCACCTGGTTCACCACTTCGGGGATGACTGGATTCACCTTGCCCGGCATGATGGACGAGCCCGCCTGGCGCGCGGGCAGCCGAATATCGCCAAATCCGGCCTGCGGCCCGCTGGAGAGTAGGCGCAAGTCGTTGCAGATTTTGCTCAGCTTGGTGGCCACGCGCTTGAGCACGCCCGACAACTGCACAAAGGCGCCCGTGTCTTGCGTGGCCTCGATCAGGTTGTGCGCCTTCTCTACCGGGATGCGGCTTTCTTGCGCCAAGTAACGGCAAGCCAAATCGGCATAGCCCGCTGGGGTATTGATGCCGGTGCCAATGGCGGTGGCGCCAAGGTTGATTTCTTGGATCAAACGCCGCGCCTCGCCCAGCCGGGCTTCGTCTTCACCCATCATCACCGCATAGGTCAGGAACTCTTGGCCCAGCGTCATGGGCACGGCGTCTTGCAACTGGGTGCGCCCGATCTTGAGCACATGCTCGAATTCAGCCGCCTTGGTCTCAAAGCCGCGCCGCAGCGTAGCCATGGACGCCAGCAAGCGGTCAATGCCCGACCACAGCGCCACCCGCACTGCGGTGGGATAGACATCGTTGGTGCTTTGCGACGCATTCACATGGTCGTTGGGGTGCAGCAGGTCGTAGCGCCCTTTGGCGTGGCCCAGTTTTTCCAGCGCCAAGTTGGCAATCACCTCGTTGGCGTTCATATTGGTTGAGGTGCCTGCGCCACCCTGAATCACATCGACCACAAACTCGCCGTGGTAGCGGCCTGCTATCAGCTCGTCGCACGCCCATGTAATGGCCTGGGCGCGCTCCGCGTCCAGTGCACCCAACTCGCGGTTGGCGCGTGCGGCTGCTTTTTTGACAAAGCCCAGCGCGCGGATCAAGTCCGGCATGGCCGAGATGGGTGTGCCCGAGATGGGAAAGTTCTCCACCGCACGCGCCGTGTGCACGCCCCAATAGGCGGTGGCGGGAATGGCTCGCTCGCCCAAAAAATCGTGCTCGATACGGGTCTCTTGGCTCATGCTGATGGTGTGGTGGGATTAGGTGCCGCCTCGCGGGTGCTGCGGGTTTGGCGCGCACTGTAGTGGCGCCCGCACCGAATGACCAATGCCAATTGCTGCGCCTATTATGCAAAAAATTTATAGATAAGACTCAGGGCGCTTGTTGCTGCAAGTAGGCCCACAGCGTCTGCGCGGTGCTTTTGTGGGCATCCTTGTTGAGCGGCTTTTCACGATAGGCGCGCACCTCCAGCGTCATCTCCAGACCCGTGAAACCCGCTGCTGCGGCGCTCACCAAGCGGCGCGCGCGCAGCTCTTTTTTGACCGCACTGCGCGGCAAAAAGGCCAAACCATGACCTTCTAATGCCATGGCCTTAAGCCCCTCGGCCATGTCGGTTTCGTACACCCTATCCAAGTGGATGGGGGTCGGGCATTGCTTGAGCATCCAATCGACCATTTGCCCCAGGTAGGCACCGGGCGCATAACCGAGATAAGGCAGGGCGTGGCCAGCGCGCCCGGGTAGCAGGTACAGCGGCGTACCGTCAGCATTGGCTTTGACGCAGGGTGACAAGCGCTCCTCGCCCAAGCTGACAAACTCGTAACGGTGCGGATCCAGCTGAAAGGGTTGCGAGGGGTGGTGGTAGGCAATCAGCAGATCGCAACTGCCCTCCACCAAACGCATCACCGCGTCGTGCACATTGAGCGCGATCAAGCGGCTTTTGATGGGCTGAAACTTCTCACGCAGACTCGATACCCAGGCCGGGAAAAAGGTAAAGGCCAAGGTGTGGGGTACGGCAAACTCGATCACGTCGCGTCCAGCGGCGTGGTGGCCACGCAGCGTAGCCCGGGTGGATTGCAGGGCCTGCAACACCTCCAGCGCCTGGCTGTGCAGCGTCTGGCCGGCCGCAGTGAGGCGCGTGGGGTACGAGGAGCGATCGACCAAGTCGGTACCGGCCCAGCTTTCCAGCGCCTGGATGCGGCGCGAAAAAGCCGGCTGCGTGACATGGCGTAATTGCGCCGAACGGCTGAAACTGCGCGTTTCCGCCAGGCTTACAAAATCTTCCAGCCATTTGGTTTCCATGATGCAATGATGTGGCGCTGCGTAAGTAAGGCTAGGCCCTATCGCCCGCTGGAGCGGTCTGTTGCCGCATCATGAAAACAAATCCGCATGGGTTTCGGTGGCTTCTAATTGCAATACGCCGATTCCGTCTGCCGTGTCTTCTTTTTTGTAGATCAAAAGCCAGTCGGGTTGAATATGACACGCGCGAAATCCAGTCCAATTTTCCGATAAACGATGGTCGCGGTGTTTAGACTTAAGCGGAATATTGCGCTGTAATTTAGCAACGATGGCTTTCAGTGCTTTGATATCAGCCCCTCTTTTTTTTCGCAGGAGAAATATTTCTTTTGAAAGATTTTTTATAAAAAAGAACACGCATTTAGGAAAAGAAAGAAAAATTTCGGCGTATGCGGCGCACTCTAGTAGAGATGGACTTAGCTATTCAAATCAGCAAATAATTCTTCCACCGTTTTAAATGGCCCGACATAATCATTTGACATCAAAATCTTTGCCGTTTTCTCATTCGGAATATTGACTGAAAAGGGAATTTCCCCCGTTGCCGCCACTCGTTCCAGGTAAATGCGGATGCCATCGGTCAAGGTGAGCCCGTGTTTTTTGAATACCTGGAAGGAATCGGCTTTGGTGTCCGGGCTGAGCCGAAGTTGAACGGTTGCACTGAGCGCCGTGATGGGTACTCCTAAAAATCACCAGATCCTCATTGTATGGACAAATCATTACCCACACAGGCCAAAACCGACCCGCTTACGGTGCGGCTGCGATCACGGTACGCGCAATGACCCGGTCGTCGCCCAGCACGATGAGGCCAAACAGCCATTCGGCCAAGCTATTAGCCTGCGCGGTGCGGCGTGCCAACAGCGGCGTGGCCTGGGGGTTGAGCAGCACAAAGTCGGCCTCGCAGCCCACTGCCAAGTTGCCGATCACGCCGTCCAAACCCAGGGCCTGCGCCGCACCTGCCGTGTGCTGCCACCACAGGTGCTGGGGCGCCAGGCTCAAGCCGGTCTTGGTTTGGCCCTCGCGGCCTACGCAGTAGGCGGCCAGCATGGTGTGAAAGGGGCTGAAACTGGTGCCGCCGCCCACGTCGCTGGCTAGCCCATAGCGAAAGCCCACGCGATCGGCGCCCGCGTAGTCAAAAAAGCCGCTTCCCAAAAACAGGTTGCTGGTGGGGCTGACCGCCGCCGCCGCGCCGCTGTCGCGCATCAGCGCGCGGTCTTCGTCGTCCAAGTGGATGCAGTGGGCGTAAATGGCGCGCTGGCGCATCAGGCCAAAGTCGTCGTAGGTGGCCAGGTAGCTGCGTGAGCACGGAAACAGCTCGCGCGCCCAGCGGATTTCGTCTTTGTTTTCGGCTACGTGGGATTGAATCCAGACCGCGCCATAACGGGCGGCGAGTTCGCCCGCGCCGCGCAACTGGGCCTCGCTACAACTGGGGGCAAAGCGCGGCGTGATGGCATAGCCCAGCCGCCCCTGGCCGTGCCAGCGCTGGATCAGCGCCTCGGTATCGATCAGGCTTTGCTCGGTGGCGTCGCGCACGCCCTCGGGCGCGTGGCGGTCCATCAAGCACTTGCCCGCTATCAGGCGCAGGCCGCGCCGCGCCGCCTCAGTAAACAGGGCTTCCACCGAGGTCGGGTGCGAGCTGCAAAAGGCCAGCGCGGTGGTGACGCCATTGCGTTGCAGCTCGTCTAAAAACAGCACGGCCATGGCCGCCGCATGGGCGGGATCGGCATAGCGTGTCTCGGCGGGAAAGGTGTAGTTTTCCAGCCAGGGCAGCAGCCCTTCGGCGGGCGAACCAATCACATCGATCTGTGGGAAGTGAATGTGCAAATCGACAAAGCCAGGCGCCATCACCTGGCCCGCAGGCAGCGTCTCTACAGGCAGGCCGGGGTACTGGGCTACTAGGCTGCCGTAGTCGCCCACGGCGGCAATGCGCGCGTCGTCGCCCACCACCAGCAGGCCGTCGCTATCAAACACGGCGCGCTGCTGCGCGTCAAAGCGGAGGATGGGGCCACGGTAAGCGTGCATGGCGAGTCAGGGCGTAGTGAGTACAAAGCGAACCATAACCCATGCCAGCGTAGATACCGGCACCAAGCGGCTGGCGCGGCCACGGGTTCTTGCGGTGCAGCCGCCTAAGCAAATTGCTCAAAGTAGGCATCCAGCGCGTCGCGGTAATGCTGGCGCCGCGCGGGCTCGGCAAAGCTGGCGTCAAAGCTGTTGCTCGCCAGTTGCCTGGCGTGCTGGGCGGTGAGGGGCAAGGCGGCAAAGGTCTGGACCAAGTTGTCGTTCAGGTAGCCGCCAAAGTAGGCCGGGTCGTCGGAGTTGATGGTCGCCACCAGGCCTGCAGCCAGCATGGCGGGCAGTGGGTGTTGCGCCAGATCAGGCGTGACGCGCAGCTTCAGGTTAGACAGCGGGCACACGGTGAGCGGGATGCGTGCGGCGGCCAGGTCTTGCATCAGCCCGGCGTCTTGCACCGCAGCCACGCCGTGGTCTATGCGCTCGGCGCCCAATAGCGCGAGCGCGGTGCGGATATAGGCGGGCGGCCCCTCCTCGCCCGCATGAGCCACGCGGTGCCAGCCCAGTTCGCCACAGCGGGCAAACACGCGCGCAAACTTCTCCGGCGGGTGGCCGCGCTCGCTCGAATCCAGCCCCACGCCCAACAACTGGTCACGCCAAGGCAGCGCCTGCTCCAGCGTGGCAAAGGCATCGGCCTGGCTTAAATGGCGCAAAAAGCACAGAATCAGCGCCGCGTCCACGCCCAGGGTGGCGCTGGCGTCGGCGCAGGCGCGCAGCAGGCCGCGCATCACGGTGTCGAAGGCCACGCCGCGTGCGGTATGGGTTTGCGGGTCGAAGAAGATTTCGGCACGCAGCACCTGCTCCTGGGCACAGCGTTGCAGATAGGCCCAGGCCAGGTCGTAAAAGTCTTGCTCGGTCTGCAACACCCCGGCGCCGGCGTAGTAGATGTCCAGAAAGCTCTGCAAGTCGCCAAACACATAGGCGCGGCGCAGCGCGGCCACATCGGCATACGGCAGCGCGATGCCATTGCGCTGTGCCAGCGCAAACATCAGCTCAGGCTCTAACGTGCCCTCGATGTGCACATGCAACTCGGCCTTGGGCATGGTGCGCAGCAGCGCTGGCAAAGCGGTGGGGGGAGTGGTTTTAGGGCTCATGTCGGCAATGAATCTGTCAGTCACGATGCGGTACGGTTCTCGCGCTTCCTGGTAACGCCTGCCAGCACGCCAAACCCCACACCAAGCGCGGCCAAGTGACGCCGGTAGGCCGCCGCGCTATTGTCGGCGGCGGTGTGCCGTTCGGCGCGCACGTCCAGCGGCAGGCGCTTGGGACTTTGCGATTCCAGTACCGGCTGGTCCTGGGTGAAGATGGTGTGCTGAAAGGCGCGCAAGCTGTCGTCGCTGGCCTCGAAGTCGGCCACGGCCAGGCGAAACCAGACGCGGCTGTACTCGGGCGCCACGGGGTTGATAAAGAGCGCAATCGACTCGCGATAACCCGGCTTGGCGGTGCTGCCGGGCTCGGGCAGCTTGGTCAGCACCGCGCTGTAGGGCCCGGTGAGCTGGTATTCATAGGCCACCTGCGCAGGGCGCTGCGACAACAGGTTGGAGCGCGGCTGCCAAGCTTTGCAGCCAGTGGCCTTAAAGCCGAACGGGGTGGCCTCTGTCGCATAGTCGTCCAACACGGGGTTGCTGCGCGCGCCCAGCCAGCCGTCGTGCACAAAGCTGAAGTGCGCCAGATCCAAAAAGTTCTCGACGATGCGTGGCGCGCTGGTCTGCACCTCATAGGGGCCGCAGTTGAGTTTGCGCAACTGCACATCGGCCTCCGGCGTAAAAGCGGGCAGGGGCGTATCGGCCTGCGGGGCCAACCGAACCCAGACCAAGCCATAGGCTTCGCAGGCGGCGTAGGCGTGGGCACGGTGGGTGGCAGGCGGCACAAAGTCGGGCAGCGCGGGCACGCGGACGCACTGGGTCGAGGGTGCGAACTGCCAGCCATGGTAGGGGCATTCCAGGTGGCCCCTGCATACCCGGCCCAGCGACAGGCGCGCGCCCCGGTGCGGGCAGCGGTCGGCCCAGGCATGGGGCTGGCCCTGCGCGTCGCGCCACAGCACCAGCGCTTGTCCAAGTAGCTCTGCGGCCAGCGGCAAGTCGGCCAGGGCCTCGCTCGCGGCCACCGGATGCCAGTGGTGGGATTCAACAGGCCATTGCATGGGTGAGACCTCCGGGGCTGATGAACGGCTGCAAGTAAAAGGCCGCCCAGAAGGCGGCCTTTTGGCTCAACGCGCAAAAAGCGTGTTTATTTCTTGTCGCCGCCGGGCACCTTGCCTTCAACGCCCTTGACGAAGAAGTTGACGCCACCCAAGAAGGCGTCGTCGGCTACTTGGTCTTTGGGCAGCACTTCCTTGCCGGTGTTGTCAACAATGGGGCCTTTCCAGATGGCAAAGCTGCCGTCAGTCAAGCCTTTTTTGATCTCGTCGATTTTGGCTTTGGTTTCAGCAGGCACGTCTTCCGCGATGGAGACGATGTCAATCGCACCCTCTTTCACGCCCCACCAGGATTTGCCGGTGGCCCACTTGCCTTCCAGCACGTCTTTGGTAGCCTTGATGTAATACGGGCCCCAGTTGATGATGGAGGACGCCAAATGGGCCTTGGGGCCGTAGGCGGTCATGTCGGAATCCCAGCCGAAGGCGCGCTTGCCCTTTTCTTGCGCCGTCTTCAGTACAGCGGGAGAGTCGGTGTTTTGCATCAAGACGTCCGCGCCGCCGTTAATGAGGGCGGTGGCGGCTTCGGTTTCCTTAGGCGGGTTAAACCATTCGTTCACCCACACCACCTTGGTCTTGATCTTGGGGTTGACCGACTGCGCTCCCAGGGTGAAGCTGTTGATGTTGCGAATCACCTCGGGAATGGGGATGGAGCCCACCACACCCAGCGTGTTGCTCTTGGTCATCTTGCCAGCAATCACGCCGGCCATGTAAGCGCCTTCGTAGGTGCGGCTGTCGTAGGTGCGCAGGTTCTCGGCGGTTTTGTAGCCGGTGGCGTGCTCGAATTTCACGTCTTTGATGTCCGCAGCCACCTTGAGCATGGGCTCCATGTAGCCAAAAGTGGTGCCAAACACCAGCTTATTGCCCTGAGCGGCCATGTCGCGGATCACGCGCTCGGCGTCAGCCGATTCGGGCACATTCTCAACAAACGAGGTTTTGATCTTGTCGCCCAGTTCTTTTTCCAGCGCCTTGCGGGCGTTGTCATGGGCAAAGGTCCAGCCGCCGTCGCCCACCGGGCCGACGTAGGCAAAGGCGATCTTCAGCGGTTCGGCCTTGGCGGGTGCCGCCGCAGGGGCCGGTGCCGGCGCGGGCTCTTCCTTCTTGCCGCAACCAGCCAACACCGCTGCGGCTACCGCCGACAGCGCGGCCAGTTTGAGCAGGGAACGTTTTTGTAAATCAGTCATGTCGTCTCCTAAAGCGACGGGGTTGAAAAAAAGCCCTCAACCAAGCGGGGCACAGATGCAAAAACAGTCGATTATGAACCCGGATAAAACGGTTTCCCAATGGATGCGGGCATGTTGACGCGAATCCACTGCGGATTGCGCGAGATCACAGCCAGCACCACGATGGTGGACACGTAGGGCAGCATGCTCAGAAACTGGCTGGGCACGGTCACACCGATACCCTGCAAATGAAACTGCAACATGGTCACCCCTCCGAACAGGTAAGCGCCAAGCAATACCCGTGCCGGGCGCCAGGTGGCAAAGGTGGTGAGCGCCAAGGCAATCCAGCCTTTGCCAGCGATCATGCCCTCCACCCACAAAGGCGTGTAGATGATGGACACATAGGCCCCGGCCAAGCCACACAGCGCGCCACCCACTACCACCGCTAGCAGGCGTATGCGCCGCACGGGGTAGCCCAGCGCGTGCGCCGATTC
>Ga0136644_10000488_pt1 | contig 31604 bp, 33 predicted proteins | sample C_130820_EF_Meta_FD_94780 | JGI IMG/M metagenome (GOLD analysis project Ga0136644, IMG submission 94780) | Freshwater microbial communities from Lake Croche, Canada to study carbon cycling - C_130820_EF_MetaG (v2) (version 2) | ecosystem: Environmental > Aquatic > Freshwater > Lake | place...
AATAACGACTCATTCCATGCATAGGGTATGGATTAACCACTATAACTTCTTTTTCTTCAATATATTCTTGTTTTGGTGGTGGTGGATGAGGACCTTTTTTTTCAATTTTGCCAGTCGCAGCATTTAATCCAAACACGTATAATAATATACTAACCACAACTGTCATAAATATAAATGGAATAAAGACAATCATCCAAGATATTATTCCTAAACCACCTTGACACAAAGCATTTAATAAAATAGTAACTATAATCATTATAATAAATTTTAAAACGGATGTATTGTATAGTCCTTTATACAAGTCAATTATAACTTGAGTTGCAGAAAAAAATAAATATATTAACGCTGGAGGACATAAATTAAACATTATTTACTTATATTATATTAATAAAAAAAAGGTTCTCCTTCCTTTAAATATCCGATTTTATTGCCTGGGTTTCTGTCGGTGTCAACCGCATATATATTTCCATTTTCTTCATTTTCAGTATAGTATGTAACATCATCTATTTCAATCTCAAAAACCTCTTCCTCCGCATCGTTTTCTTCAACTTCTTCCTCTTCTTCTACCTCTTCTTCTTCAACTTCTTCTTCTACTTCTTCTACTTCTTCTACTTCTTCCTCATCTTCTTCCTCTTCTTCCTCTTGTTCTTCCTCTTGTTCTTCCTCTTCTTCTTCCTCTTGTTCTTCCTCTTCCTCTTTTTCTTCTTCTTCCTCTTCTTCTTCTTCTTCCTCTTCTAAAGTAACAACGGTTTCACTGTCATCTACTTTACTTTCGTTACAACAAATATTACTGTCACTAGTTTCGTCTTCAACAATAACTAAATTATGAACAGTTTTTGGCACTAAATTTATTTTTTTAATGTCTGGGGTGTTTTCACAAGTTTCACTTTTTATTTCTTGTTTTATGTCTTCAATTTTCAATACAATATTTTCTTGTTTTGAACATGAGGATTCTTGTTGTTTTTTTACTTTTTCCAACTCATTTTTATAGTATTCCATCTCGGTTTTACATTTTTCTAATTCGTTCGTCAAATAATGAATTGTATGGTCGTATAGTAGTTTACTAACTCCACTACGAATTATATTATTTACATCAGTAAGAATTGTTTCAATTTGTTGTGTCGTTTGTTGTTGATTCATAATTATGGGTATAGTTTATAATATTAAATTTCGTTTAATATAGTTTAAAAAATATTTAATATCTATAAGTACTATATTATGGATAATATCACTTTTGTGAATAAAGACGAAACTGATGAAAAAATTAGCGTTATTATGCGACAAACTGATTATGACAAAACAACTGCTAACGAAAAATTAATTGAACATTGTTATGACCACATAAAAGTAATTAAAACTTATTTAGGAATAACTGAAAAAAAAGCACCAGTTGCACAAAAATCAATTAATCAAGAAATATATAAACAATTGCGTCATAAGTTAGACGATTCTATGAAGTCTTATTTGCAACAACAAGAAGAAAAATTAAAAACCGAAATTGCTAATAATAATAAATAGTTTCGTTTAAATATTTAGAATTTATTTATTTTGTAGATATATAAATGTTGACTGAACTAATTGACAACTCGCGAACTGACAAAAACACAACACATTCTTATATAGATTTATATCAGAAGTTATTAGAAAGTAAAAAAGAATCCGCGCGAAATGTTTTAGAAATCGGTATAGGTCCAAACACTCATGATGATGGCGGAAGTATAAAACTATGGCACGATTTTTTTACAAATGCAACTGTACATGCATTAGACATAAAACCTTTTAATGAAGTTTGGGACAATATTAAAAACAATGACCGAATTATTCTATATACTGATACTGACGCATACAATGAAACCTTTTTCAAAGAAAAATTCCTAGATAAAAATATAAAAATTGACTTTATGTTGGATGATGGACCACATACTTTAGAAAGTATGAAACAGTTTATTAATTTATATTCACAAGTTATGGCAGATGATGGTATTCTTATTATTGAAGATGTACAAGCATGGGATTGGGTTGAAAAACTTAAAGAAGCAACACCAGAACATCTTAAAGAATATGTTGAAACATATGACTTAAGACACATTAAAGGTAGATATGACGATATCGTATTTGTGATAAATAAAAGTAAAAAATAAAAAAATTATTATGTTATTATTATATTATTTATAAGTTAAAAAATATAATATAATTTATTCATTCAAAAGTCCAAATTTTTCATTTAAAATAGCGCTTTTTTGAACTGTTTTTTTAGTACTTGAAGATGACTGCATATTTTTTTTCTTGATTTGATAATTATTTGAAGGGATAATTTTATTATTAATAATAAATTCGTCATTATCTTCATGGAATTCGGGTAATATGCGCGTAAGAGGTTTGTCTACAATTAAAAAAAGACGTTCAGACTTTAATAATGCACGATATTCTTGTATTGTTAAATTACCATAAAATTTATCCAACATGTAATGTGGGTCTGGTGCCGGTTTTATGTTTTTTGTATAATCGTATATTTTAGAATAAATATGATTCATTAAATGATACCGTTCAAACTTAGTTGAACTATCAATATTTTCGTTCATTAAATGAGCAACCGCACATTCGGGAGTACAAAAACAACCATATACATGATACGTGTCTTTAATATAATGTTTTGGAATATAAATGGAAGGATTGTCAAAGTCATGCGAACACCAAAAACAAGCTGATTTTTTATCTGAAATATTATTGATGTGTAAATTTTGTTCCAGTAGTTTCAACTTTCGCCAAATTTCCTTTGTCTCACAATTGTCGTCAATTTCATTCGCATATTTTTTATTCAATGCAGCAATAGATGTGGTGTTATCCGAATTTTGACATATTAAGTCACTTTCTATACTATAAATTTGTTGGAAATTACTATTTTGACTGTTAATAATACTAGTAGTTGGTGTTTCGTAACAGTTTTCAATAACTTCGTACGCTAGGTCATTTTTACCAAAAGTGAATGACTCAATTGTGTTATTATTTATATGAAACTCACTGTTTTCCGACAAATCTTTCATAGAACACTTCAAATGTAAAATAATATTAGGTTTTTCCTCTTTTTTAGATAATATGTGTAAATTTTGTTGAACAATTTTTCCACCTTTTGGTTTTCTACCTCGTTTTTTAGGCGGTGGTTTTACTACTACATTTTCACATTCAGAAGTTTCAAGGTTGTCAATTACTGACTTAATTTGATTTTCGTTATTTTCAAAAGAATTATTTACGTCGGTTGTTGATAAAAAAAGGTTATTACTACTGTTATTCGCAGACTTTAGTGCAGCAGCTGCGTTTGCTAACTCAATGTCTTTTTTAGAACGTCTTCCTCTTTTCGGTTTCATTGGAGTAATAAGATTATTAGAAAAGTCACTGTTTGATTCCATGTTTTATAAATTAGTTAGTTTTGGATTTAAGTCATTTTAAAAAATGTTATAACGACAGAATGACGTTCCAACTTGAATAAAAAATATTTTACAATAATATAAAGATATTTTTTATAGAGTAGTATGCCTCCTATTAAACAACTTCAATGTTTGACGTGTTATATGATTAGTATATTTGTAATAGTTGTTCCGTTTGTGTTATACTCATTTTTTAAAGTAGGACAAATTTTATACGTAAAGAATCAATGAGCATTTTCTTCATAACATACTCTGCATACTGGAATATAGTTAGTTGAACCTATCAACATTTGTTCTTTTTCTTCTGTTAAACGCATAGAGAATAATCCGGGTGTACCATTTTTACATAAACTACATAAAGATGTCATTTTGGTAACTTTATCACATAACGGTATTAAATCTAGTATTTGACCAAACTTTTTACGTTCAAAATCGCCATCAAGACCAGATACGTATATTTTTTTATTGAATTTCAACATGTCCACCACAAAACTATGTAAATCGTCAAAGAATTGTCCTTCATTTATAAGAATAACATCAGAGTCGTATATTTCATTGTCCGTAAGAAAGTTTAGTTTGGTAGTTTGAATACAAGGAATCATTACTTTATCGTGACTAGATAGTAGTGTGTTATCATACCTAGTATCTTCACTGTGGTTAATTACTGCAACGTTTAAGTTACAAAATTTGTACTGTTTATATAAGTCAAGTAACTTTGATGTCTTACCAGAAAACATTGGACCAATAATAATTTCTAAATACCCAGTTTCAAATTTTCTTTTTAAACTCATTATTTCGTTATAATTCATTATAGTTATACAACAAAATATAATTCAATTATTTTATAAATTCAAAAAATGAATATAAAAACTATTATAATAAAAATATATTACTTACAAATATGAATTTAAATAATGAATGTGTTCCTTGGATTGAAAAATTTCGTCCGAGTCAGTTTGAAGATATTGTATTGGACCCCTTAAATAAACAAATACTTCAAAATATTATAGAAACATCATATTTTCCTAATCTTCTTTTTTATGGACCACCCGGAACCGGAAAAACAACAACAATTATTAACTTAATAAATGCATACCAAGAAAAAAACAAACAACGAAACAAAGAATTAATGATACACTTAAACGCGTCAGACGAAAGAGGTATAGACATTATTAGAAATCAAATTAACCAATTTGTAAATTCAAAAACGCTGTTTATCAAAGGTATGAAATTTGTAATTTTAGACGAAGTAGACTATATGACAAAGAATGCACAACAAGCGTTAAAATATTTATTACAAGACTACTCAAACAATGTTCGGTTTTGTTTAATATGTAACTATATTAGTCGTATCGACGAAGGTTTACAAAACGAGTTTTTACGTCTTCGTTTCAATCAACTACCAGAAGAAAATATTATTTTTTTATTAAAAAATATATCAAAAGTTGAAAAACTTAACATAGATGAAAAATCGCTTAGTCAAATACAAAAAATATACAAGTCGGATATACGCAGTATGATAAATTATATGCAGGCTAACCAACATATAATAAACTATGATTTCTATATAATAGATAATAATGTTTGGGAAACATTATATTCAAAGTGTAGTGAGTTAAAACGAGAAGACACTTGGAATTATATAAAAGAAATTAGTAAAAAGTATAATATTAATAAAAAAAATATAATAAAAGATTTCTTAAACTATATTATTCGTAATAAAGAAAAGGTAGTAAACTGTCAATTTTTAAACTTTATCGAAAATATAATGCATTTTCCAGAATGTAGGCAAGAATATTATATAAATTATGTATTGTTGAAATTATCATTATTTTTTTCTGGAGAGGAATGTTGCATAAATAATGACAAACAATGGTCAGACAAAACCGGCGATGATGATAGCGTTGGATAACTGTTGTATATATCCATTCTTTTGTTTAATTTTTCCATAAACTCATTAGGTGGGGAACTTTTTGATGGATCAAAAAAGTTCTTGTTCAACTCAACATTATACCTAAGAGTTTTTGAAGTATTTTCTAAATTTGTTAAATAATTTTTGTTATAAATATTTTCATTTTTCATAAAATTATTTGTTCTAGGGATTGGTATCATAACGCTAGTTGTTGTCATTTTTATATAGTATGTAATTATAAAAATAATTGAAATAAAAATAATTTAAAGAGTTTAAAGGCAATAGTGGATAATAGAATAAGACAGTATAAATAAAATGGATTCAATTAATGACGAATGGGAGAAGTTTATATCATCTTCGTATGATGACGAATACTCTGAAAATATTGAAGAGTTAAATACTATTTCAGATGAAAATATTAGTTTTACAATAAATGATAGGATGGATACAAATAGTGAAGAAATCCCTAAAGCAACTGAAATATATATATCCACCAAGTCTAAAATCGCGTACTTGAATAGAGAAATTGATTTAAAAGAAATATTTTGGAATATTCCAATTGTTCCTTATGCGATGCCTAAAAATGGTGTGATTAAAAAACAAATAAAATTTAATTCCACTACTCAAGAAGAGGTTAATATTATTCAAGAAAATTTGAAAAAAGAATTATATTTTGAAGAGCAAGTATTAACAAGTATAAATAATCCGAACGGTAGAATAAAATTCAAAGACATTAGAAAAATAAGTGTAGGTATTTCTAAAAAAGATATTATGAGTTATCGTTCTAAAAAGAAGAGCGCGTTTTATAATTGTTTCGTGATGATACTGCGTATAAAAATAAACGATATATTCAAAGAATTTCATATTAAAGTGTTTAATACCGGTAAAATGGAAATACCGGGAGTTCAAAATGATGCGATTTATGAAACAGTTTTATCAACTATATTAACAACACTACAACCACATATGAAAGAACAACTTGGTTATTTGCAAAAAAGTGACACAGTATTGATTAACTCAAATTTCAACTGTGGATACTATATCAGTCGTGAAATTTTGTTTGATATTTTAAAACAAAAATACAACATTCAATGTATATATGACCCTTGTTCTTATCCGGGAATACAGTGTAAATTTTATTACAATCCAAACGTTCAAGTCCAAACTGGAAAACAAATTTCTGCCGAAGATAAGGGGAAGTATCCAAACATTGTTGAAGTTTCATTTATGATATTTCGTACCGGAAGTATTTTAATTGTAGGTATGTGTGACGACAATGTATTATACGTAATATATGAATTTCTAAAGAAAATATTAGTGGATGAGTACCATAAAATAAATCAACGTGTTGTCCAAAAAGACACGGTGGATAAAACTAAAGATAAAAAAATAAGAAAGAAAAATATTCTTATTGTTACAAGTAATATACCGTCTGTTGTAACAGTGTAACTTTATAAGTATTCATTATCTTCAAGTAAGTAAAAGTCATTTACACTGTTTACATACTTTTCCCGTCCATTTACTAAAAACACAATGTGAATATTATTGTTTATTTGATTTTTTCTTACATATTCACCAGTAAATATTTCCATACAGTCATTTGGGTAGTTATAGGTGTACCATTTATTTACAACACGATATATTTTACCAACTATTAACTCTTCATGCTGTATTTTTTCACGACGTGAAGAAGACATTTTATATTATAATGTATTTACAGTATAATATAATAATAAAATATTAACTTATATCACTTTACTTATAAAAGTATCAACATCTTCTATTTTATTTTTTAATTGAAAGTAGTTGTGAATTTTGTCTTTAATATTTTCATTTATTGTTGTAGTTTCTGTTTTTTTGATTACTTTTATAATATATTTTTCAATAGTTTCATAGTAACTTTCCGTAATGTTATTGTTCGTCAAGTACTCAACTAAATATTTAATATCTAGGAAATGATTCAAAGGTATATTGTATTTATTTATAAATTCACAAATATGGTCAATTTTATCTACAATTGTTGTTTTGTAACTGATGTCATTCTGTTTTATATTTTTGAAGTCAACCAAATGAATGGAATGTATTACTAAATTCTTAATAATTTGGACATATGAGTCCAAAAATTCCATTTTTTCATTTTCATTCGTAAGGTCACCCAAAAAAAGATTACTCTTTTTATAGTCATTATGTATTTCAAAAATTGTTTTTTTATAAACAAACATCATTGCATCTCTAGAGGTTAATTGCAAAAACACATTTTGGTCACCAGTGATTTGACCGATAAACTCTGTATAATAATAAAATGCTTTTTGACTATGATAATACGCCATATTTAAATTTCTTGAACTATGTAATACGAATATGAATACATACGATATCGTTGTTAATCCCCTAAGTATAATAAATTTACAGTTATCATTTGTTTTACAAGTGTTTATGGTTTCATTTATAAAAAGTAAATATTCTATAACTAATAGTCTATACTTGTTCAAAATTTCACTTGACGAATGAGTTAATGACTGGACATAGTTTTCAGAATTATGCAATGAATATAAAAGAGGAATTTTAGAAGTGTTGGTTTGTTGATTTGACATTCTATTTTATTTAGATATATTTAGATATTTAATTTTGATTTTTTTTCGTTATTTTTCTATTTATTTTGATATAACTAACTAAAATCCACAAAATATAATTTTATTCTAAAAAGTATTTAAAGATTAAAAAATTTTACTATTATAAATGTCTTCAGTTGAACAACAAAAAAATACGACCGTTTCTGGTTCATCAGAAACAAACTATAGACTTCCAAGTGATACCACACTGAAACACGCTGCCAAGTTGAGTATTGTTGAAGATAAACCAATAATGTTAGACTATTGGTCTGTTTCTTTGGACAAGAAGGCACTTGTCGGTGTGAAGGAGACTGGTGAAAAGTTACTTGTTAAATCAGAAGACGAATACACGTCTCCTATTGCAAAATTCTACAAGAGTGGAACTGAGTATATTATTATTACTGAAAATTCTATTTACTTGGTTTCGTCAGATATTCCTACTAAGAAAATTTCATAAACTTTACGGATAAATATATAATTTTTTAATATGAATTATATATTTTTTAATTTGAGTTATAATTTCCATTGAATTGAAGTGGTTTTGAACCGCTTGGATAACTTCCAATTCTATAATTCGTGTATCCTTGTCTTGGACTTGGCACAAAACTTGGACGAAGATTTCCATAACGTTGCCATTGAAGTGTTTTATAATACGCTTGACTATTTACAAAATCCAACGGACCTTGTGATGACTGAGTTTGATAATTCCACCAGAAGTTCCTCGTGACACCAACTTGTGGAGCGGTTCCCGCTTTCAACATAGAAAGACCACTTTGCGAATCACTATGATTAATGTATGATTGAATACTTCTCACTTTTCTTGGACGACCGGCCATAATATACTATGTCAATATTATTTTTTACTGACATAATACAAATTTAATTTACAACACTTGATAAAAATATACGTATTGGATTATATCCGTACAATGCTTCTAATCCTAAATGCGACATTCCGTGAATTCCGATGACAAGAGAGAAAAACAACAATAGCACAATTATTTTGAATGGTTCTAAACTTATGATTTTAGAAAAATTCAACAATACTAATAGTATTGCTAGAACTAATAAAATAGTATGTAAAAAATGGGCGTAAAGTGCTACAAAAGAGTCTTTAATAAATCTATTTTTTCAATCGGTATTTTTTCTGGAAACTCTACGTGAAAAATAATAACTAAATTTCCAGTATGATTATCACGACTTAGTCCCATATTAGGTATAACTTTTTGATATTCAGATGGAATTACATTTCCGGCTTGGTTATTAATGGTATAAACTTTTCCATTTATATATTTCAAGTCAAAACTGAATCCACAAAGTGATTCTTTGAGAGAAATCTTTTTATCCATATATAAGTCTAACCCTTTCCTTTGGAAGAGTGTATCATTTTCTATCTTAATAAATATTTTCACATCTCCTTTACAAGTTTCATTTATTACATTGCCTTGGTCTCTCAATATAATAATTTCATTGTTATCAACTCCCTTCATAACATCAACATAGATGGTTTGGTTTTCAAAAACTTTATTCCCGTTTTCAAGTATCCATCTTTCTATTTCAAGAGGAATTTTACCACCGTTTAAAACAGTGTCCATATTAATAACGATTGTTTTGATGATTGGGGTTGGTTTTTCTAAACCTCCGCCAAAGTTAACTGGCACACCGTTTCGGAAAATCTTAATATTAGGACCGCCGGGGAACATACCCGGCATTCCGGGCATTCCCCCCGGCATTCCAAATGGAACTCCTCCCCCAAAAAAAATATTAGTAAATAAATCATCCATATGTTCAAACGGCATACCTCCTCCGGGCATTCCATTCATACTTGACATACGCGCAAATGGGTTTTTCTGCATCATATCATATTGACTTTTTTTCTCTGAATCACCCAAGGTTTCATATGCTGCACTTATTTTTTGAAACTTAGTTACACACTCTGGGTCTCCATTATTTTTATCAGGATGGTATTTCAACGACAATTTTCTATACGCTTTTTTTATTTCTTCAGCATTTGCTGTTTCAGATATTCCTAAAAGGTCATAAAAATTTTCTTTATCCGAAGAATTCATTTAATATTATAATTTAAGATAAACTTAAATACTTATTTACGTATAATATTATTTATAGAACAAAATATGGAAAATACTTTATTTATTAATAAATACCAACCTTTGTATTTCAACGATTTTGAAATTGAACCAGAAATTGTAGAAATTCTACAAACGCTCATCGCAATGAATAACTTGAATATTATGTTTGTTGGAAATATGGGTTCTGGGAAGACTTCTCTCTTGAATGCTTTAATTCGCGAATATTATAAAGGAATTGATAACTACAAAGATAATATTTTATATATTAACAGTCTAAAGGAACAAGGCATCAATTACTACAGAACTGATGTAAAAACGTTTTGTCAAACTTGCTCTTCTATAAAAAACAAAAAAAAAATTGTAGTACTTGACGATTTGGATTTTATAAATGAACAAAGTCAACAAGTATTTCGTAACTGTATTGATAAGTTCAGTAATAATGTTCATTTTATATCCTCTTGCTCCAATCTACAAAAAATTATTGAAAATTTACAGTCTCGTTTTACAATTGTTAAAATTAAACCGTTGGACAGAGTAAATTTATTAAAAATTATAAATAAAATCAAAAAAAATGAAAATATACGAATTGATTCTCCATCTGAAGACTTTTTATTAGATGTCTGCAATAATAGTGCAAAAGTTGTAATTAACTATATGGAAAAATTCAAGTTATTAAATACGGATATTCATCTGGATTTAATAAAAAAAGTATGCACGAATATTAATTTTTGTGACTTTAATACCTTTACAACTTATATCAAAGAGAGAAACCTTAGAGAAGCGCTCGGAATAATATACTTTATTTATGACCAAGGATACTCGGTAATGGATATACTTGACAATTACTTTACATTTATCAAAATTACCAACTTGTTATCAGAAGATGATAAATATAAAATTATTCCTTATATTTGTAAATATATAACTGTATTTCACAACGTCCACGAAGACGATATTGAACTCGCATTATTCACTAACAACTTGGTGCAGTTGTTTTAGTTGTATTTTCTTCTTTTGGTTTTTCTCTTGTTTTTTCTAGACTTCCTGGTTTTTCTTCGTTTGGTTATTCTGGTTCTTTTACCACCATTCATCGGTGTAATTAATGCCCTATAAATGGCTTCAAAATACATTCGTTCATTATTTTCACGCCACTGGTCATAATGTTCACCCATGTTCAAATGAAGTGTATCATCAAATAAATTTGTCGGCGTATTTTCCATTCCTCCTCTTCCCCAAAAAATAGCAAACCCTCTTCCTAACCAAAGGTTATACTCTGGACCACCATCTGGGTCATTTATTTCTTGTGGAAAATTTGGATTATTATTCAAAAAATGATTATATCTATTCCCTAACTCATTAGGGTTCATAGTTAAATACAATTCATCACTTAATGTTCTAAGTTGTTCAACCGTCATTTGAGGAATAATATCTGGATTTCGTTCTCTTCTAAGTGTCGCTAGCGACATATTTGGAATATCTCTATAATATTCTGTTCTAGCCGTTCCAAGAGCATCTGGTGAAAGAATGCGATTACCGTTTGGTTTTTCCAGTCTAGCTGCTTCACGACCATAACCATTATATGCCATTATATCGGCTACATCAAAAATTGTTTTACTTGTTCTTGGTGGCTCTTTTGGTGGTTCCATACTATATATTGTGATATAAAATTATTTTAGTAACCATCTTTTTTTGTTGTTGGCGTTAAGTAACTTGTTATACGTAGTATTTCCCAAATATATTTTTACCATATTTTTCAAGTCATCTGGTAGTTCCAGACATTTTAAATGTTTTACATTTACCACGTACTCTTGGATTTGTTTCAGTAATTTTTGTGGTAAATTTGGACGAATAATTAAAAGTTCATTTTGAATATTTTCCGTCAACCAACGACCACTATGAATTTGTATATGTGAATTTCCATTTGGATACGTTTGAAAAAAACTATATTCTGAATTTTGATAACCACCTCTACCTAAATACTCCAACAAGTAACCTCTTCCTCCAAACAAGTATATAAAAGTTGTTTTCAAAGGATAGTCAAACGACATATTTATTTTAATAACTGATGTAGTTAATAATATTGCGCTTTATGTTTTTATATTTTTTATAAATATATAATAATAGTATTCATCTATAAATAAAATGTCAAAACAAATATTTAAAAATCCAATTCCAATAGATATGTTGTTTTCCTTACTTGATACAATTTGCATCAAGGAAGAAAATAAATATGTTTTCAATAACAATTCTTATAAAAAGGGACTCTTTGAAAATAGTATTCCACCATTTATTGAATCGTGTCGTCCCTATTATCATAACTCAAAACACAAGTATCTTGATAAAAAAATAACTTATAATAGTTTTACAACAATATTAAGGCAAATATGTAAATGTAATAATGTAAAATATACATCACAAATCAAATACGAAAAATCCAACTATGATATTGTTTACTATGTGGAATTTACCATTATTTGATTTTTTTCAAAGAGTAACGATTTTTATATTGTCGTTTCGTATTTTTATTCTTTTTCCTTTTTTGCGTTTTTCTCTTTAATCGTCGTTTGGTTTTATTCTTCCTTCCACCATAGGATTCCCGTTCCATTCTTTCTATGTCATCAAAAAATAATTTAATTTTATTCGCACGCGGGTCACTTGAGTTATGCTCACTATCGTTCATTTTTGATACTACATATGGATTATATCCTTCATTGTTTATTCTTTTGCTAAGTTTCATATTAGAAATTTCATTTTTTATGTCTGGGTCATTTATAATCAAGTCAAGTATTTTATCAAATACATCTTTCAGATAGTCACTGCTAACAACACCACGTAGTTTTGAACTACTAATCATGTCGAAGTCATTGTCACTTGGATAGTCTTTACTAAAATTTGCTAAACGATGTAAAAGTGTATCGTTGTTTTCATCTGTGTACAACAAATAGTGAATGTTGTCTAATAGTATTTTTTTGGACTCATTTCTATTTTTATCTATATTTTGAATAATACTAATTAGTCTTGAAATATTATTAGTAGACATAAGATCTTTTTTAACTTCTTGCCCCAACATATTTCGTGTTCTCAAATTTTTGTCATATTTTGTTTCATATTCGGGGTTCGTTATATTTTGTGGAGGCATTATAATAATAGTTGATATAATAATTATTATAATGGTTGAATTATATTTATACCAAGTCCAAGTCATAGTCTGGGTCTTTTATGATTAAATTATTACCTAAATAGTTAGGTTTCTGACCCCATAAACCGAATCCAGAAGGTACTTGCCAATAACCAATCCATTCTGGCGCTTGTCTAAATTCTTCAATTACACCATTAAGTGTTGTTGGGGCACTTGCTAAAAGTATATATTTACTCAATATAACATCTGACTCTAATACTTGTTTTGGTGATAAACGCGCATACCATTCATATTTACGACGTTTCAGTATTTCACAGTCTGGAATCCAAATACCATACATTTTTCCGTAAAATTGAATATAGTCATTGGTTAATAAATGGTCAACTAAAACGGGGGTATTATCCATTGTTTTAACCCCTACCATTTTACCTTCAACTATATTTATTTCTCTCGTTCTTGCATTACACCATCTATTAAACTCACCTAAAAATTCACTTTCTGCAGTATAATCTCTAGATATAGTTCTTTGCATAAAGTCAATCAACATGTCTAGTATGGGAATTTCTTTTTCCGCACCCATAAAATGCATGTTTGGATAAAATTCATAAGTTGTGGATGTAATATTTAGGTCGTTATTTTCACAAATAAACATTTTACCACCATTTGTTCCAGTAGTATACATTTCAATCAAGTCTCTCATACACAAAAAGGAAGGTGGCACAACCATTCCACCGTATTTTTTTAATAGTTTCACCCACCCCATTTCTCTCATATATTTTTTAATTGGGTCCGAAATTAGATTCATATTAATAGACCATTCTTGTAATAACTTGGCAAAAGATTCATCATCTATAATACATATGTGGAATGACCCTCCGCATTTATTTATGATACTTTTTACGGTTAAATATAAATATGGTTGGTTTAACTCAAGAGAACTTCTAGAACCAAATGATAACCAGTTTCGTGAATTATACTCATAAGTAATTGGTATCCATAATATAGGTTTTTTTACATCAGCTAAAGATGAGTCCGTTAATAAATAGTTTTGAATAGAATTATAATTTTGTTCAACTCCCATATCTCTCTCTTTCTTTTCCAAATATCTATTGTATAAAAACCCAAGAAGAGAGACAAGAATAATAATTACAATAATATTTGTAAAATTTATAATTTTAATTTTGGGTGACATATAATATATATTATAAATATATTTTTTTTGAATGATTTGATTATTTGTTTTGCAAGAATCGTAAATTTCCCCAAAAACTTTGACTTTTTTGTTTCGCAATTTCACTTTGTTTTGCTAATTCATATGCTCGTCTAACTGCTTTTTCAGATTCTTTGTCATTTTGTTGATTTAAATATTGTTGTGATTGTTGTTCTGATAAAGGTGTAATATCTAGTTTATTACGATGACTTAAATATTCGTTAACATTCTTAAATTTTGGAACAATGTTATAATCTTCATCTGTTACTGGAATCACTGTTTCTGTATGTGCTTTTTGTAAATCTTGAAAAGGTAATCTACTAAATAAATCAGAACTAAACTCTCCCGGACCTTCTCTACTTAACTCACTTGCATTTATACTATTCCAACTATTCAACTCGGTAACATCTTTATGAACAACTAATGCTCTTATACTTGATTTCTTTTTATCAAATTCATGTTTCATTGTAGCAGCTGATACGTTAGGATTTATTTCATCTAGTCCTTCATTTGTTTTTAACCAGTCTCCATAACCAGATTCTTCATTTTCATTATAAATTTTATTTTTTTCAAATTGTTCGTTAAACCAGTTGTTAAAATCACTACTTGTTTTGAATTTAGTTTTTGTATTATCTGACTTGAATAAGTTATCCAATATTTTCTTTTTATCTTCTTCACTAAACTTATCAACATCTTCGTAGTTTGTAACAGCACTACTTTTATTTACATCCCCTTTTTTTCTAAAATCCCACAACGAATATAACATTTTATATGCTTTTGAGTAAAATAAAAAATATTTTGAATCTAGACCAGATTTATCGGGGTGAGTTTTTAAAACAACTTGTTTTGCCCGTTTTAAATCTTGTTCATCAAAATTTACTGGAACTTTAAATAACTTTAATATGTCTTCTAAATTGTAATTATTTATATCCAAGTCAACACTCATAATAAATAATTACATAAAAATGTATATAATAACACGAAAAACAATAAATTAATATTACAAATTTTCTACATTAGGAATATGCGGGTGATATGATTCTCTTTGTAGTTGAAATACTTGTTCCATGGTTGGTTTTGTTGGACATTTAATTCTATTTCCTTTTACAAAAACTAGTTCATTTAAATCCCAAAAGTTTGCGTCTGTATATTTTTGATACATTATATCATTTAATAATGATATTTTGTAGTCATGAATATTATTTCCATGTTTTACAAAGTCTACATTTTTGTAGTGTTTATTCAAGCATCCAATGTTCCATCCACGTTCTAAAATTTTTCTTGACATTTCTAGTTCTTTATGTATAATTACATTATAAAAAACCGTTTCATAGTTATTAGTAAATATATTACACTCTATTAAGTACTTCAAACTTTCTTTATCTACCGCAAAAATGTATGACTGCACATGTGGTAAAAAACTTGTAATATGAATTGAACAAATCGTACTTCCAAATAACTTAACATTATTTTTTAGACCGCTAATGTAAATGTCCGTCCAGTTACCCGGATAGTAATGTGGATAAAATGGTCCAATTACAGAAGAATTTACAAATATAAAATTATCATAATTTTTATATAAGTCATCTTTGAATAGACCATCAGACCAAGCACCAAAATCAAAACCAACATTTTCGCGTTTCATTAATTTTACATAATCTGGTAACTCAGTTTCCATACGAGTATCATTAATATCACAACAAATAATCAAAAAATCTACATCATCCCTTTTAAATAAAGCATTTTTAATAAAGTAAGTTACTCTTTCATTATATTCATGAAATGTGTACAAAACAAGTGTTTTCATTTTTGATAGTAGTAAAATACGAAAACATGTCTTTAAGTTCAAATAAATTAAAATTGATTTTTATTTTACTTATTATACACAGTTAAATAAAAATTATAATAATAATGGAAAATAAACATTTCATCAAAGGACAACGATACTTATTTCATCATAAAGCACCTTACGAAGAGAAGTGTATTACATTTAGAGCAAATTTTATATCAATCATAAATACAACATTACTTGTAAATTCATCTGAAACTGAAAGGTCTTCAAATACAATAGTAAGTATACCTACTGACTGGATAAAAAAAATAGAACGTCTTGAAGACATTATAGATGACACAGTACTACCATCTGATGTATTACTTTTGATTGATAATTTTAATTAATCAAAATACCCTCGCATAAGAATCATATTATTAAATTCGGTACCGGTCAAATAAGTATCGTTTAATAACTGTTCAATCAAAATAGTAAGAGTATCTCTATTTTCAGACAATATTTTTTTTGACTCTAAATAAGCGTTGTCAACCAAGGTTAGAACTTCGCTATCAAATGACTCTTTCGTAGCATCTGAATATTTATCACCCATCGCCATACTACGCCCTAAAAATGGATTTCTATCGTTATCCACATTATCATTATAAAATGTTTCCAAGTTTGTTCCCATTCCAAAATTACCAATCATTCTCTGAGCTAGTGAATTTGCTTGTTTCAAATCTTGGTTTGCACCCAACGAAACAAAATCTTCACCATAATATATATTTTCCGCAGCTTTCCCACCCATTGTAATTACTAATCTTTTAAATAACAAATCTTTGGTATATAATCCACCTTCTGTAATATTTTGATGTTCATTGAAAATTGTATATCCACCCGCACCGCTATATGTACTTTCTATAGTGACTTTTTTCAAATCAAAATATTCACTATATTTACTTGCTAAAAAGGCGTGACCTATTTCGTGTATGGCAACTCTTCTTTTTATATCGTAGTCTCTCGTATCTGTTTTCTTTACAATCCCAACGATTAATTTATCAATTGCGTTGAATACATTTTTTTCAGAAATAACTGTATTTCCTTGTCTTGCTGCAAAAATAGCGGCTTCATTCAAAAGGTTTTTTAACTGAGCCCCTGAAAAACCATTTGTTAATTCAGAAATTAAATCCATGTTTATATCTTGCGAAACCTTCTTGTTTTTTGAATACTCATTCAAAATTTTTTTTCTAGATTCTCGGTCTGGTAGTGGAACTGTTATCAAACGGTCAAACCTACCCGGTCTTAATAACGCGCTATCTAACACATCTTTTCTATTTGTAGCGGCAATGATTAATATACCCTCATTATCTGCAAAACCATCCATTTCAGCCAACAACTGATTTAATGTTTGTTCTCTTTCATCATTTGCCATGTTTATACCAGCACCCCGCTGTCTTCCAACTGCGTCAATTTCATCTATAAAAATAATACAAGGTTTATTATTTCTTGCATTTTGGAATAAGTTTCTTATTTTAAGTGCACCAACCCCAACAAAAACCTCAACAAATTCACTAGCGGCAATAGAAATAAAATTCGCGTCGGCTTCACTTGCGATTGCTTTTGCTAATAAAGTTTTACCAGTGCCAGGTGGTCCATCTAATAATATTCCCTTAGGTATTTCTGCACCCGCGTTCTTGTACAATGTTGAATTTTTCAAGTAAGAAACGACTTCAACACATTCTTCAAAAATTTCTGGACTTCCGGCAAAACTACTCAGTGTTATGTTTGATTTTTTTAACACTTCAGTGTCTTTGTTCATAGTATTTTTTTGTGCAAAAATACTGTTGGGCCCTCCCGGACCACCCCCAAATCCATTACCTCCACCCATATTATTCCCTTGAAAACTTCTAAAAATATTCACAAGTAACGACAAAAATAAAAATGGAAATATAAAACTATTCACAAATCCAAATACTTGTGAGAATCCTTGTTCTACTATACTAGGTTGCGGTGTTTGTAAAAAGACTGTTTCTACCTTATTTTTGACAGACTCTTCTACGATACTTTGAACAACTACCGGAGAAATTTTTGTAACCGAATAGTCGTCATATAACTCCCCATTTTGTTCAACTTTTTCTGATAATGCCTCGTCTAATTTCGGAGAAAAATAAATTGTTTTTATTTTATGATTCTCAATTTTATCAATTAAACTATTATAACTGTTTTGTGAAAGATAATAATTATTTTTTAGTACACTATTTGCTTTTTCAGTTGACATTTTTAAACCGACTAGTTTCACACCATTCAAAGAAAGCGGAAATAATAAACAAGACAAGTATAAAATGTTCATATGTGTATAAATATAGTAACATTTTTTTAAGTTCTTCTTCTTATTTTTATTTTACAAGTGCTCCAGCTTTTGCATATGCTTGTTCCAAAGCATACAAGTGAAGACCACAACGTTTAAAAAACGCGTCTAGTTGTCCGGGGTCAGCACCAGTTACACTATCATCTGGTGCAAAAGAAATATTGCCTTTTTTATACATTAACAAGACCGGAACCCCATTTACCATTTTTTTTTGTTTCAAGTACGCGTACAAATCAAAGCTTTCATCAACATCAATATCTGCACATACTACATTCGGTGGAGAAGATGCGAAGAATGCTTCTACTATATGGGCTATTTTTTTACACGGACCGCACCAAGTAGCCCCTAGTTTCATTATTACTAAGCCGGGATTCACTTTTAATAAGTTCAAAAATGCGTCGCGGTTTTCAAAAGAACTAATCACTTGTTTGTTCAGTTCAGAAGACATATTATATTCTATATAATATATTTTTTAAGTTTTCTAAATTCATTTATCTTTATCTATAAGTATTTCTTTTGCAACATTTCTTATTATTTTTTCGTAGTTTCTCTCGTTATCTTCGTCTTTTATTTCTCCCATTGAATTGTCCAATATCTTCATATATTCTTCATGTTTTTTCGTAGAAATATCATCTGCTTTTGGATTTGCCTTTAACCACCCCGGGACTAGTTTGATGTTCTTGTGTTCTATTAGTTTAATCGCGCGTTTCATATGTTTTTTATCCTCGTCCTTTACCCAAGTATCATTGTCTTTCACGTGAATCACTTCGCGTTTTAAATCACTACAGTGAATGGGTCTTTTATAAACATCTATACCTTTTAATTCTCGGATAAGAATGTTATTAATACTACCCACGTAACCTAGTCTTCCAAAATTCTCAAAATCTTTAAACCCAACATCAATACTATTGATAAAGTCTGTAATATTAAATGCGTCCTTGCACTTTTCATTCAAGAAAATATTCAAGTTAAACTTGTTATTTGTGGTATTGTTCGTTATATTATTGTTGTTATTTGTAACATTACTACTACCGACCAGTTCAAGAATTTTTTTATTTTGTTCAATAAGTAACTCTTTGAATTCATTGTTTTGTTTAAGTAATTCAAGAATCATTGTACTATTTATTGGATTTTCTCCTTCGGACTTTTCTTCTATTTCTTCTGTAGTTAAGGAAATATTTTCTTCGTTATTTTTTATAATTTCTTCGGAAAAATTACATTTTTTCTTATGACGCCATAGTCCGGAACGTTCATTATACACTTTATTACATTGTTTGCACGTATACTGTGACTTGTTATGATGTGGCATGATGGCAGCATTTTCCGTTGAAAAATCGTTGAATTTTAATGCCGTTAAATGTTTACGTGTAGTTATGTGTATGTTGTAGTTACTTTGTTTACACGTTTTAAAGTTACAAAATTCACATACAAAAATATGTTTTTTTAATAGGTCTGAATTTGGCATTATTTCTGTTGATTCGGTTGACATTTTGTTGCCAATTTTCTATATTATATCAACAAAAAAAATGCCTAAATACTTTTTTTTACAAATCATTTTTTATGCTCACAAAATTATGGTGTCGCTCAAAATACTAAAAAATGAAATTTAGAGCATTATGCTGTAAAACCAGTTTTGAAAACCAGTTGTCTCCAAAGTACCCTAGGTTTTGAAAATTGGACATTTATTTTTGTCCATTTTTTCAAACCCCTATGGCTTTTGAGCAAAAATTTCTTCCATTTTCTGCCTTCGGAAAAATCCTTTAAAATGAACACTTTTTTGATTAAAAATGGTAAAATTATGTTTTTATTTATTTTTTAGATTTTTTCATATTTCATATTTTTCATAAATAAAATGTGAAAATAGTTTAACGTGTCTTGTTTTTTCTCTTTGCCTTTTTAGTCTTGCGAGTCTTGTTTTTACCAGATGTTTGATGTTTTTTGTGTTTTTTATTTGTTTTATGATGTTTCTTATGACGAGTGCGTCCCATTCTTCTTCTGGTTTTTTTATTTTTGATAATTTTTCCTCCAACAACAATAGAATCATCACCAATAATATCACTTGCTACTTGTTGTGGTATTTTATTTTCTTCAATTAATTCTTTAATACTTTTTTTTAAGTTTTCATCCAATGGTATAAGAGTAATTATTTTATTTATGTCATCTAATGTGTTAAATAAAAATTTCAAATTATCATTATTCATATTATTATTCATATTATCAAAATCAATACGCTCTAATTTTTGTTTTATATTTTGAAGTTCTGGTATCTGTTGAAGTTCTGGTATCTGTTGAAGTTCTGGTATCTCTTTTTTTAATGGTGTGATAATATTATCAAATACATTTTTTAATTCTTGTTTACTATGAATAGGTGTACTAGGAACAACTGTTACTTCTTCAGCGGCTCCTTTTGCTCCATCAGAAAGAGTAGTGTTTGCATGATTATCAACGTGTATTTCTTCAGCGGCTCTTACTGCTTCTTCTACCAAGAATGCTATTGGACCTTCTTCATTATCATTAAACGTTAATCCCGACATATTAATCAACTTGCGAGCAAAATTGTCATCTACTGTAAAAACATTTTTATCTGCATCATTTCCCGCTATTCGTAGTGTTATTCTATCTATTAAATCTCTTTTGAATTCTTCTTTAAATGGATTATCAGTAATGGACTCTATATTTTCTATATCAAAATCTATATCAGCTGTATGTATGACGCATTTTTCGTATGGTTTATAACCATGTATGCCATCTTCTGGAGTACTAGGGATTTTAGGAATTAAATTAAATGAATATGGTTCTGGATTATCGTTATTTCCACTCGTAATAGGCGGTGGTCCAATATCATTATATGGTGACTTTAGTGTTGGTCTATTTCCATTATCTGGATCTTGATAATATCTTGTCAAATTAAAAATAAAATTAGTTATAAATAATTCACCAAAATTGTAATGATCTTCTTCTACATAATCATTACATACTACGTTGAGTTTTTCATATATACTACATAATTGTTCGTATATACAAGGTATCATTGTAACAAATCCAATGTTAATATATTGTTGACCGACGAAATTATTAGTTCCTTTATTAGTTCCGTCTACTCCTTCATTCTCATTATTGTAGAGATGATTAGTACCACCAACTCCCATCCAATAACCTAAATTATTTAAATCACCTAAAAAATTAAATGGTTGAAAAACATCTTTAAACGAACTATTTAGTTTATCGGTAATATTACTAAACCAATTGGCAATACTGTAAATCAACCAATTTTCATTTGGACCAGGACCCGACACTTTTGGGTTTGCGGGAATAATAAGTGTTAAATCTGGTGCTCTAATGTCTCCGTCTGTTTCAGTTATAGGTGTAAATTTTTCAATAGGTGTAAATTTTTCAGTATTACTATCTGAGATCGTATCTAATATCATATTTACAAGTTTTCCAGTACCTGTCCTCTCAGTATAATCTGTAAAATTACAGATCGGAAGTTCCTCCGTATAATGTGTAAGATTTTGTATAACATAAACATATGTATGACTATTAGGTGGATATATTTGCCTAGTGATTAATATATTCAAAGAATAACGTTTTTTCAACTCTGTATCGGTTTCATCGCCTAGATAGGTATCAGTTAATCTATTATATTCAACCAACAAATTTTCATTGATATTTGAAATATTTACAATGATTTTCTCTATGATTTGCGTAATAATAGCGGGATTGGAAAAAGAAGTCATTAAAGGACCCAAACGACCCATTTTAATATATCGTAAATTACCAATACTTGCCGATTTAAATATATCAAGTTGTTTTTTATTTTGAGTACTTATTACGTAATAGATTGTTTTTAGTCTTCGTGCTGATTTATCAACATCATTTTCGGTAATCGGCAAATAATACAAAGTATTCGCAAATTTATTGTTTTTCTTCCAATTTTTATATTCCTCTGTTCCATTTCCTTTTGCAAGTTTTTTTTTTGCAAAAATAGTTTCAAAATTTGTTTTATCTTCTCCAGTCAACATAGAATTGTCTTTACCCTGATTTGTATACAAACAAGGCATTTTGAATAATTGACAAGTATTCATAACAACCAAATCGGTTGTGGACATGACAAATTTATGTTTTGTCATTTGTTGATTCTTTTGTTGTTCTAAATAAAACCAAACAAGCATGACATATACTTGCATCATATCTCCCATTTCTTTAATAATCATGTATTTCAAAATTTCCACCAGTTTATCTTCGGTAAGAGTTGGATTATTATTAATAAATTTATTTTTGGTAGGATTTCCTTGGAAATAATAGCCTGGTTTAGATGTTCCAGAAAAATTCGTTTTGGCAATATCTGAATCCGTAACACCATCACGAGAAACATTACCACCATTGGTACATTTCTCACATCTACCAACATTAATATTAAATTTGTATCGGGTTTCATTTGCGTTGAAATCACTTGTTTGCGTTGCACTCCATGATGTTGTTTCTAAAAAACCGACTAATTCCATAAAACTGTTATCAAATTGTAATATAACATTTTTTTCAGGAAAACCTTTTGTTGGGTCTGTACGCGTCGCAGGATCCGCAACTGAAGCAAAACTTGACATTATAGTAGCATCTTCAGGACTAAACGTATCTGGTTTAGCACCACTTTCGTTAAATACATATTCAACTGGTATAGGAATATGATCCGTATAGGCGCTTTTTATAAAAACGCGACCACTAATATCATTTCCACAATTATTATTTGATACTGCTTTAATTTCTTCTAATTTTGGAAGGGACGCATTGTCTACTAAATCATTTGGAAATATTTGATTTAATATAAAAGATAAATAATCTTTATTCACGGGAATCGTTGCGTTTATCGCATCTTTTCTGATATCACAAATAGTTCGTAACATCATGTAACTTTGAATAAGACCTAATTTGGCAACGGATTCACCTAATTCAGTCGTTAAATCGCCCGCGTTATAATTAAGATTTGTATCATTATCAATACGAATTGAAATATGAGTTGATTTCGGTGTACCATTTATAGTCTCCGTAATTGTAATTGTAATACTACTACCATTAAATTCAACATTTATAGAGTTTGGCTGGGGGTTCATTATAATATTTATATATACAAATACTATATTTGATCAACTATACCTAAAATATAAGATTTATGCCGACAATACATAATAAGTACTAGTATAATCCGTATTCGTCGTTGATCCAGTATTTAATGAAACACATTATTTGTTTACTTGAACCATTCTTAAATTGTTAGATTTGATATTATTTAATTCTTCCAATCTTTAGAAAATAATATATTTGAGTAATATATAATGGACAGTTCGGATGATTATACTCCAGTTGAAGTAGACGAGTTTGAAGAGGTAGATGAAGAGATGCAAGGTGGTAGAAGAAGACGTCGTTCAAGAAAAAATTGCGGAGGTAGGAAGAGAAAAACCCACCGTAGAAAATCAAGGGGAGGACGTCGCCATAAAAAGTCGCATCGTCGTCATCGTCGTTAAATTTAGAAATATATTACTTTACAAAAAAATAATATATTTTACTATTTATATAATGAGTGATCCGTATTCTGAGGAAGCTTTCAGAGAATCTTACGGAAGTTATGGACAAGGTTCTAGTGGACTAACCGATGATCAAATGGACGTTTTGAATTCTACCGGTGCAAACGCGTACGGTGGCAGAAGACGTCGTTCAAGAAAAAATTGCGGAGGTAGGAAGAGAAAAACCAATCGTAGAAAATCAAGAGGAGGCCGTCGCCATAAAAAAACCAAGCGTCATCGTTAGTTTAAGAATATATTATTTTAGACAAAAAAATAATATATTTTACTATTTATATAATGAGTAGTCAACACTCTTACGGTACCAGAAGTCAAGTTGCTCAAAGAACTAACTCTTTAGCTGGTAATCAGCTACCATATGCGTCTACAAATACATATATACCTTCAAACGTATTTGGAAACAGTAACCCTCCATCAAGAAATAATAGCAATAATTCTGCAATGTCTGGTTTAGATTTTAGCAGAGCGCGCAGTTTTGGCGGCAAGACTATTCGCGCTGCTAATACTAAAAAATATAGAGCTCTTTCCAAAAAAAATAAAAGTCGTCGTCATAAAAAACCACGTAGTAAGCGACGCGCAGCTTGTGTCCGAGGTGCGCGGTATTGCAAGTAGGGTTGGTAGTGTGACAACCATACTAACATACGATTTCAACAACTTGTTTTAATTCCTCAATATCTATTTCTGGAAGTTCCACGTGGGATTCCCAGAAATACTTTGAAAACGCCCATATAAATTCACAGTCGTTTTTATACCATTCTGGATGTTCATTCTTTAACAGTTTATACAATTTTTCTGGTAGTAAGTTCAAACTTTGTTTGGGAAGTACATAACACAACTGAACGAGTGGAGATACTGGTGTAAAGGTGTTTTCTTTGATAAAGGTTGTTTCAAAATATGGAATATACTTGATTAAATCTTCTAGTAGTGGAGGATAGTTATACTTATAGTGCCAGTTCCAGTTAGGACAACCTTCAGTATAATATTTCATAGTCCATTCTAATCCTTCTAAATAATTTATCGCAATTTGCTTACGTCGCTCATCGTCGATGTCTATTTTGAATAATGCCTTGTAGTATCTATGTTGCCAACCTTTTTTGAATGGATTGATATACTTTTCCAACTCACGTTCATAATTCGGTATGGCGTCAAACTTGGTATATCTTTGTTCTGGAGTATCTTCCGGATAATGGAACTTTTCTCTTTTGTCCCTCAACTTCATTTCATTTTGAATATACTCTTCTTCTCTTTCAACAAGGAACTGTACCATTTTTCTAACATTTTTCCAATATATTGTTTTACCATCAGTCAAGTTATCAACACTACTATTACCAATCGTATCTTTGTATGCATTTAATAGTTTGTCAATCCCTCCAGTTCTAATATTCAACGCTGGAAAATGTGGCATAAAGTCATTACCCAAGAAAAAACATAAAAATATGTAATCATAAATCCGATTTTTTTGTTGTTCCTTTACAAAATCTAATCCATTATTCATATCTTTTGTTATAATATTTGTCAGTTCTGGAATATCCATCAAGTAACTTTCATTCGGTTCAAGTGAGTTATCTATACTTTTGATAAATTCTGGAGTTTCGCGATATAAATAAATGTTCTTGCAAATTGGTAGATGATTGATGGATAACATTATTAAGTCTGCATCTAATCCATAAATAACAGTATGACTTTCAGCATGTTCAAGTGCATTGTTGCGTATATATTGAAATATTTTATGTTCACCCTCACCAGCATCAGAACTTGTACTAATTATTAACCTATTTACTTTGTACTTATTTGGTTCATTAAAATATTTTTTAATAGTTTCATTCAACTCTTTCATAAATAACGTGCCGGGTGTAATTGCAGTAGTATTCCAAGCATCTGGTTTTGCATTTTTAAATATTGCTTTGGAAACTTCGGTTTGGTACCAAGACTTGTACCTTCTGGTACGTTGTTGTTCTAGTTTGGCAACTGGTGCAACCCCATCAAAAGCAATCATAATATTATTATTTGGTTGAATGACTGATATGTATTCTTCTATTTTTGAAATAACTTTTTTGCAAATCATTTGGTGTGTTACATCATTTAATTTAATGGTAGTTAAGTCAATATTACGAACAGAGTCATATATAATAGAGTTACAGTCCAAATATAAATTATTAATATTCATTTTATTCTTTATGAATTTTTGAATAATATGAATATGGTTTTTTACAATATAAGAAAAATAACTAGGTATTCCCATTTGTCTTGTGAGTTATATGATATATTGTATTGTTTTTAAGTGGTGTAACTATATTCTTTATTCGGTATTTTCCACAGTTTTGATTATAATGTTTAAATATATATATAACTTAAACTGTATAAATGAAAAATATTGTTGTAAAAAACTTGTCAAAAACCAAAAATAAGGATGTAAGTCACACGAAACAAGAAGTACAACTAATTATTGATAAAAAAATCCAAATCTTTAGAGATGTTATACAAAAAACTATTTTACACATTCAAAAAAGTAAAGTGTTGGATATTTTAAGAATAAGCGAGGTAAATAATTGTATTCATTCTTTAAATACTTTGAATGATAAGATTATAAATTTTACAAAGAACTTAAATAATATTACAACAGACGATGTGGTTGTTAATTTGCAAAGTATTAATAATGATTTGTCTAGTATTTTAAAAAATTACGGAACCGACAATTTTGAAGACTTATTATTAATTTGTTTTGGAAATAACAGTGTAGTAAAAAATGAAAGCGAAATTGTAAAGTTTGATTTATTAAAAAAGTATTTTCACCCAACCGGATACAAGTTAATAAATTACAAAGTAGATAAAAATGGGTCATCTAACTCTAATAAAAAGATAAATTTTGTAGATGAAAATTTTGAAAGTAGTAAAAATTTAGACTGTTCAGATATAAGTCTTAATGTAAAACAGTTTCATTTGAAAGTATATGGTTTAAAATTATATATAATTAATTCTGAAATAAATAAAAATCTTGTTATTTTTGGTTTTGTAGATGATGTGAATATTAAATTTATGAACAATGAGTACGTAAATTCAAGAGTTGTTAGTATTAAACAGTTTAAACCGAACAACAGTGATTTTGATACAGTAACTTTTGATAGTATGATTGAATCTCTCTCTTTAAAAGACTATTTGATAATGGATTATCAAGAAGTATACAATAAATATATTGGATACTTGAGTAATGTTAAGTTATTAAAACAAAAAAATTTATCCCAAATGGTAAAGGATTTCGTGAATAGTGACTTGTATGGGAAAAGAAACACTATTATACAGTTTTTAATTACATCACAAAACAACTACGAAAATAAATACAACGCGTATTTGTTGTATGATTTACTGTCAAATGATGCAAACAGTAATATAGATACTCAAGAACAAATTATATTATTTGATAGTTTTCCTTGGTCTATCAAAGAAATTTTTCGCGAAGCAATGAAAAAAACAATACAGTATACAAATGACTTGTTGAATTTTGATATGAATAAAATACCGCTTGAACAACAGATTTGTTTACTAAAAGCGTCAGATACTGTCAAGGAAAAAGCAATGATTAAATTAAAAGAGATTAAATCTAAATCAGAAGATTCTGGTTCAAAAGCACGTCAATATTTGGATGGATTATTAAAAGTCCCTTTCAATGTTTATAAAAAAGAACCGATTATGTATTTGATGGATGAAATTAAACAAAACTTTAGATTAGTTGTGAATAGTGTACCAGTTTCAGTACCATTAAAAGAAAAATATACCAGTATTGAAATTAAAAAATATATAGTAATTATCAAACAGAAAATAACAGAAGATTTGAGAGAAAATAATTGCCAAAATATTAAAAACGACTTGACTAATTGTGATAAAAATGAACTAGTTAATAATATTGTTAAAATTAATGCTTATATTGATGCAAATAGTGTGGGTATAAGTAAAATTAAATACACTTCAAATAAAAGTAAAGAAATACTAAAAAGTAATATTTGTAATTTTGTAGATAGTTGTATGTCTTCAAACATAATAAATGACAAGTTTTATGTTGAACTTTTAAATAGCAATACTCAAACTACTCTGAAAAAAATAATACATATTGAAGAATTATTCAAGAAAATAAACGGTTATATTTCAAACGTGAAGCACACATTGAATTCTTCAGTACATGGACATGAAAAAGCAAAAAAACAAATTGAGAGAATTATTGGTCAATGGATAAACGGAGAACAAGACGGTTACTGTTTTGGGTTTGAAGGTCCAGCGGGCGTGGGAAAAACTACCCTTGCCAAATATGGGTTATCTAATTGTTTAAAAGACGATGACGGAAATAATCGTCCGTTTGCAATGATACAAATGGGAGGCGATTCAAATGGAAGCACTCTACACGGACATAACTACACTTATGTTGGTTCAACTTGGGGTGGTATTGTTCAAATACTTATGGATAAAAAGTGTATGAATCCAATCATTTTTATAGATGAAGTAGACAAAATATCAAGAACTGAACACGGAAAGGAAATCGTTGGTATTTTAACCCATTTGTTGGACTCTACTCAAAACGACTGTTTCCAAGATAAGTATTTTACCGGTATTGACTTGGACTTATCCAAAGCGCTTTTTATCTTATCGTATAATGACGTAGATGCAATAGATAAAATATTATTAGACCGTATTCACCGCGTCAAGTTCACGAACTTAACCATAGAAGACAAGTTGATTATTTGTAATACCCATATGTTGCCGGAAGTTTATAAAAAAATGGGACTCGTTGATATGATAAATGTTAACGACGACACTTTGAAGTTTATTATTGAAAACTATACTAATGAAGCCGGAGTTAGAAAGTTAAAAGAAATATTGTTTGAAATCGTAGGAGAGATAAATTTGGATATTTTAAAGAATACTGAAATAGAGTATGAGTTTCCAATTGAGATTAAAATTGAGGATGTCAAAATGAAATATTTTAAAGATAAACGAGAGAACCACGTAAAGAAAATACACGAAAATAGTGAAGTTGGAGTGATTAACTGTTTATGGGCAAATAATATGGGAATGGGTGGTATTTTACCAACCAATATTAAATTCTTCCCTTGCGATAAATACTTAGAGTTGAAATTAACCGGGTTATTAGACGATATGATGAAAGAGTCTATGCATATTGCGTTGACTTTGGCGTATAATTTATCTGGCGAAGAGATAAAGAAACAATTGAGAGAAAAATACGACGGTGAATATAAATATGGAATGCATATTCATAGCGGAGATGGTTCCATCAATAAAAGCGGTACGAGTGCCGGTATTGCCATCACCATTTGTCTATACAGTTTGTTGAACAATATCAAAATTAAAAACACGTTTGGTGTGACTGGTGAAGCAAATTTAGACGGAAGCGTGAATGAAATTGGTGCGTTGAATTATAAATTTATTGGTGGTATCAAAGCCGGAGTAACGTCGTTTATTTTCCCCAAAGAAAATATGAAAGATTATACCGATTTTATGGAAAAGTACAAAGACAATGAGTTAATCAAAGGAATCAGTTTTTACCCCATCAGTCATATCAACGAAGCGTTTGATTTGATTTTAGAGAAATAATATTTTAAACTATATTAAATACAAAAATGAAATTAATATAGTTAAATGCATAATGGAGATAAAAAACCATTCGTATTCCATAATAAAGGACGGGTTTTACATACCGATTTTAAACGTCTTACTATACACAGTAACAAAAGATTTTTATTTGACAATCATCATTACTCAAAAACTCTACGTAGTCAATTATTATTACCACTACGAACATTTATACCATATTGTTCCACATCCTTACAACTGGATAAAACAGTTTACACGATTTACCGACACTGGACATTTCGTTTCTTTTCTTTATTATTTTAATCCACAAATGTTACCACTTGCACATAATGTTCACTTTATCATTACTTTTGCATACTGGATTGCCAAAGTTTTTTTAGGTATGGAAGACCTAGACGATAGAAACAACGACCCTCACATTGTAGGATTTGAACGACTCATGACCACATCAAATCACGGGTTGGTATATTTAATTATACTGTATCGTATGTTAACTGATGCACAGTGTAACAGTTATTTTACAACAACAGACTTTAAATATACATGTATGTGGTTGTATAGTTGGTGTATTTTTATTTATATTCCGTGGAGATATTTTACTGGCGACCCAGTATATTCTATTTTAGCAAATGATACACCAGTCAAGACAGTATTATCAGCTATTATACTGATGAATAGTTGTGCTTATATATCTAATTTGGTTGGTTATTTAATAACGAATTGTGAATAAAAATAATATAATAGATTATTATATATGGACCTTTCTCAAATAAAACCAAATTTTAACAATCCCCCATCAAATACAAATGATTTATTTAACGTTTCAAAACCGATAAATTTGATTACGTTAATCATACTGCTTAGTCCAATAATAATGGCATTTTCAATAACAAGTATGTCTGTTGTATTTCAAAACTTCAAAGGGTTTATATATTTGGCATTTTTAATAGTATCCGTTCTTGCTAGAGAACTAATTATTTATAGTTCTAATACTCCAATATTTACTCCAAAAAATGAGATGTGTAACAAAATTAAATATAGTCAATTGGGAAATTCAACATTCAGTTTGTTTGTAATATCTTTTTCAATATTTTATTTATGCTGGCCAATGTTTTTGAATAAAAGTGTAAATTACTGGCTTTTAAGTGGACTGTTATTATATTTACTAGTTGATTTAGGGTACCGTAGTACTCAAAAATGTTATTCGGGTTTCAAGAGTATTTTTGTAAATATATTAGGTGGTTTTAGTTTTGCTACGTTAATTGTAGTTCCAATGTTTTACTTTGGAGGAAATACTCACCTATTTTTTAATGAAGTATCAAGTGACAAGGAGACATGTTCACTGCCTACAAAACAAAAGTTTAAATGTGCTGTTTATAAAAACGGTGAGTTAATTAGCAATATAGTTTCATAAAAAAGATTGAAAGTTATTCATCAACCATTTTTTAAAATCAATCAATGTTATTTTTCGTTGAAAAGACTCAGCAAGTAACTTCATATTGCCACGAGTATGGTATACATTTACAAAGTTATTATAAACTGTTACAGTCTTCATATTTTTATACTTTTCTAGTCCAGATGCATTAAATATTGGTTTATTTTTCCTAAAATTTACAGTGTTGTGGAAAAAACATAACATATTTTTAAAATCGGTTTTATTTTTAATACCATTAAAGTTGATTTTTGCTAAAAATGCAGATGCGTGTTGTGAACATTCTGGACAAGGTAAATTTCTACAAATATTTTTAATATGATAAAACAATTGTGGACCTAATATTGGAAATGTGTCTTCATGTATTTTTTCGGCTAAAGTATGAAATAGTGTCCATGTTGGAGGTCCCCATGCTTCAGGTGACATAATATATCTATGAAAGAGAATAAATATAAAGACTTTTTGCAAATA
>Ga0136644_10000489_pt1 | contig 31601 bp, 27 predicted proteins | sample C_130820_EF_Meta_FD_94780 | JGI IMG/M metagenome (GOLD analysis project Ga0136644, IMG submission 94780) | Freshwater microbial communities from Lake Croche, Canada to study carbon cycling - C_130820_EF_MetaG (v2) (version 2) | ecosystem: Environmental > Aquatic > Freshwater > Lake | place...
GATGGCGTCGGCTGCGATGGCTTGACGGTGCTCGCAGCGGCGGGCGAGATCGCCCCCGCACCGTGCCCCACGCGGCTCGAGGCCTTCGCCGCAGGCACGCCGGTCGGGGTGTCTTGCATCTGCCGGCCGGGTGCGATCGAGAGCCGGCCGCCGCTGCGCCAGCGATTTTCACCCACCGACCCGCCGCGGCTCCTGGGCTTCGAGCCGCTCGGATCGGCGGCGCTCGTGACGCGGGCGCGAGGACTGGCTCAGCGGGCCGTCTCCGCCATCGCACGTGCCGCCGGAGACCGGGCCGAGGACGGCCTCGGCTGGGTGGGTGTCGACATGATCCTCGGGGATCGCGACGATGGCAGGGACGATCGGGTTCTCGAGGTGAATCCGCGGCTGACGACGTCGTTCGTCGTGCTCGCCGCACACGCCCCCGGGAGCCTCGTGCGATCGATGCTCGACGCGACGGCTGGCAGGCGGGTGGACCATGGATCTGCATGACGGGCCGACCGACCTGCTCGCATTCGACGTGGGCGGGGCGAACATCAAGGCGGCCGACGGCCTCGGCTGGACCCACACCGAGGCGTTTCCACTCTGGCGACGGCCGGAGGATCTGGCGGCGACGCTCGGCCGCATCCTCGCGATGCGGCGGCCGCGACGGATCGTCGCCACGATGACCGGCGAGATCGCCGACTGCTTCCCCTCCCGCGCGTCCGGCGTCGCCTTCATCGTCGACTCCCTGACCGCAGCCGCGGCCGAGGCGAGACCGCGTGCCGGCGTCGGCGTCTATCTCGTCGACGGCTCCCTCGCCCCGCCGGCGACGGCCCGTGACCGCCCGCTCGCGGCCGCGGCGGCGAACTGGCATGCGATGGGCCGGCTCGCGGCCGCCCATGCGACGGCGGATCGCGCCTTCGCGATCGACGTGGGTTCGACCACGACCGACATCATCCCGCTCGCGGGCGGTCGGCCCGTGCCCCACGCCCGTGACGACGTCGGCCGCATGTCGTCCGGTGAACTCGTCTACACGGGCGTCGAGCGGACTCCGATCGCGGCCATCGTGCGTTCGCTCCCCTGGCCCGGAGCCGGAACGGGAAGGAGGCCCGTCGCGAGCGAGCGCTACGCGGAGTCGCGCGACGTCTGGCTGCTGCTCGGCGGCATTCCCGAGGAACCGCACGACCACCAGACCGCGGACGGAAGGCCGGCCACGCGATCCGCGGCCGCCGCACGACTGGCCCGCATGCTCCTGGCCGACCCGGCGGACTTCTCACTCGCCGATGCAGAAGCGGCCGCGGCGTGGTGCGCCCGCGCCCAGGCACGCAACGTGGCCAGGGCCCTCGACCGCGTCTCCGCCGCCGTCGGGTGGACGCCGGAGTGCGTCGTGCTGGCGGGGCACGGCACGTGCCTCGCGGAGTTGGCCCTGGAGCGGCTCTCGTGGCACGCGGAGACCGTGTCGCTTTCCGCGCGCCTCGGTTCGGGCCCCTCTCGCGCAGCCTGCGCCCATGCCGTCGCACTCGTCGAACGGGGGCTGCTGCCATGAACGGCCCGTGGAACTACGGCGTGCTTCGCCGGATCGGCGCCGAGTCCGCGGTCGAAGTCGTCAAGGTGGGAGGCAGCCTGCTGACCGCTCCCGGATGGCCGGAGCTGGTGGCTGATCTCGTCCGCCGCCGGTCCGTCCGCCGCAGGCTGCTCGTGGTCGTGGGAGGCGGCGCGATCGTCGACGGCCTCCGGGCGATCGACGACGCCGCGCCGCAGGCGGCCGCGACCATGCACGCGCTCGCCATCGACCTGCTCGGCTCCACGGCCCGGCTCGTGGCGGCGGCTGTCGCGCTGCCGGTATCCCCTGGAGATGACGCTGGAGATGACGCTGGAGATGACGCTGGAGATGACGCTGGAGATGACGCTGGAGATGACGCCCATCCCGCCGCCGTCATCGACGTAACGCGATGGCTTGCGGCCCCGGGGCGGCTCGACCGGCTGCCGGTCGGCTGGCACGTCACGAGCGACTCGATCGCGGCCCTCGTCGCCGCCGAAGCGCACGCCGACCTGCTGCTCGTGAAGCGGGTCGCTCCCCCGCCCTGCCCCGACGCAGACCCGCTGGCCGCGCTCGCGCGGTGCGGCTGGATCGACGGCCACTTTTCCGCGATCGCAGCGGGGCTCGAGCGGATCGAGTGGGCCGCCCCGGGCTCAATCCCAGTGCCATGCGTCGGCGGGACGGTCGGCGAGGGCGGCGAGGCGGGCGGCCGCTGACTCGGCCGACTCGGTCGAATTCGTGGCGAACGCCCACGGCTGGAACTGCACGCCGCCCGAAGCGCTGACGATCCACCGGCTCCCCTTCTTGAAGCCGGTGGCGACCGTGGAGAGCGTCGCCGGCGATTCGTAGGCCGGCAGCGAGAGGTGCGTGGTGTCGACCAGCGGGCCGAGATCGAGCCCGGCGCGCCGGTCGAGCTGTCGTCCGCGGATGAGGGCGGCCACGACCGCGAGATCGACACAGTTGACGAGTTCGGCGAACACGGGCTGCTCCCGCGCGAGCGCGTCGTAGTGGTCCGTCATGGCCGCACACCACCTCTCGGCCACCTTGTCGGCCGGGGCCTTGCCGCGGGCCGGTCCGTCCGCCGTGAAGATGTCGTTCTCCGTGAGGCACCTCATCCGGCGGCCGGAGATCTGCCACGAGAGCTCGTCCGGATCGCGGACGAGCGGCTCATACTCGGCCTCGAGCCAGAACCGGGGCAGCGTCGCGCCGCTCGTCGCTCCCGGCGGGACCATCGAGAGGTAGCTCGGCAAGGCCTCCACGCCCGAAGGCTCGAGCCCCATCCCGATCCTCTTCATCCGGTAGTCGGCGGCGACGAGCACGCGGGCCATCCGGCTCTCGGTCGGGACGCCGGACACGGTGACCTTCTGCGGACCGAGGACGGTCTCCATGTTCCTGAGCGTCGATTCGGGGTTCGCACCGATCGTCTTCAGGCCCGCGAGATACCGCTGGAGCTTCGCGACGCCCTCGGGCGAGGGATCGATGGAGCAGCGAATGCCGCTCGGCCTCGCGCCGTCGATGGCCCGCAGCGCGACGATCAGGTCCTCGAGCTGCAGGAGCGGCCGTCCGTTCGTCGCCCCGATGACGTTTCCGGCGGGATCGATCGTCGCCGCATCGGCCGGGCCCGCCAACACGACGTCGTGCGCGTCGGGATCGACGAACACGTGCGTGACACGCTCGAGCCCTCCCAGGAACAGCACGTCCGGCGGCAGGGGCTTGCCCTTGGAGGCGAACGCATCGACGGCGGCGCACAGCCGCGCGAGCGAGACCTTCCGCAGGGTCGCGGGCTTGCCGCCCACCGGAGTGCCGGCGAGCAGCTCGCGCCGCCGGGATGCGAGATCCTGGGAGGCTTCCGCCTCGAGGTTGCGCACGATCCCGTGGGCGTCCACCGAGATGCCGCCCACCGCCTGGCCGCCGAACCCGAAGCCCTGTCCGCGAGCCGGGCTCGCGGACACCGTGAGCAGCAGCACGGCGACGACGGCAGCGGCGCGGCAACGGAGCATTCCGACGGCACGAGACGTGCCGCTGAGGACGGTCTGATTCATGGGAAACCTCGGCGTATCCACGGGGAGAGGGGGCGGGAACCGACCCGCGCGGGCATGGTAGTGGGCGGCCCCTCTCCGCCGCAAACCCGTTTCTCGGCCCCACAAACGGGTTTTTCCCGCCCTCCCCAAACGCCTCTCCCTGATGCATGATGCAGGTTGGAGGATTCCCCGAGTGCCCCACCCGGCCTACCTGCTCATCCGCGACCCGCTCGGCCATGAGTCGGCAACCCGACTGCTCGCAGGCCAGCGCGTCACGCTCGGTCGAGCCCCGACGAATCACGTCGTGATCCAGGACGAGCGGGCCAGTCGGCTGCACGCCGAGATCATCCCGACGGCCAGCGGATGGTCGATCCGCGACCTCGCCAGCCGCAACGGGACGCTGCTCGGCCCGCACCTGCTCCAGGAGGAGCGGTCGCTCGAGCCCGGCGACGTCGTGGCGATCGGCAGGATGGAGATCACGTTCTGCGTGGGTGAACCTCCCTCGACCTTGAGCGGAACGGCGGAGGGCGAGATCCCGGCCACCGCCCTGCAGTCCGGCGAGCAGGAGGCATGGCTGGGGACGATCACGCACCGCCGCACGCGCAGCCGACTCCTCGACTCGATCGGCGACACGTGCGAGGTCGTGCCGCGGGTCGGCCGGGCCGCGGCGGAACTCTGCCGCCTCGCGTTCGCGTTGGCGAAGGCTGCCGACGTCCAAACCATCGCCAGGCTCGCGCTCGAATCGGCCGTCCAGGGAGTCGAGGCGGCCCGCGGCGGAGTATTTCTGCCCTCGGGCATCGCCGGCGGTCAGCCGGCCACGGCCGCGACGGCGCTCGAGCCGGTCGCCGTGACCCCGGAGACCCCCGAGACCTGGTCGGCCGCCGCTCTCGACGGCGTGATCGCGACCGTGATGCGAACCGACGAGGCGATCCTCGCCTGCGACGCCCGTCCGGCGGCCGGGGCACCGACCACGAGCCTGTCGGCCCCCATCCGGACGGCCGGCCGCCCGGTCGGGATGATGCACCTCGAAATGCCCCCCGGCGGCCGGCAGGCGACCCCCGACGACCTGGAGTTCGTGATGGCCGTCTGCGATGCGGTCGGAGTCGCGATCGAAAATCTCTCCGCTCGCGAAATCCTGTCGAGCCGGCTCGCGAGCACCGCCGACGAGAACGAGCGGCTCAAGCGCCGTCTCGGCGAGGAGGCCCGGATGGTCGGCACGAGCCCGGTGCTCGAGGCGATCAAGGGGCAGATCGCCCGCGTCGCCGGCACGAAGGCGACCGTGCTCGTGCGCGGCGAAAGCGGGGCCGGCAAGGAACTCGTGGCCCGCGCGATCCACGAGGCGAGCGACCGGCGGGGAGGCCCGTTCGTGTGCATGAACTGTGCCGCCCTCTCGGAGACGCTCCTGGAGAGCGAACTCTTCGGGCACGAGAAGGGCGCCTTCACCGGCGCCACCGAGAGGAAGGCAGGAAAGTTCGAGACGGCCCACAAGGGCACGCTGATGCTCGACGAGATCGGCGAGATGAGCCCGGCGATCCAGGCGAAGTTCCTCCGGGTCCTCGAAGGCCATCCCTTCGAACGGGTTGGCGGCAGCAACCGTGTCCAGGTGGACGTGCGTGTCGTCGCCGCGACGAATCGCGACCTCGAGCAGGCCGTCACCGCAGGCGAGTTCCGCCGCGACCTCTACTTCCGCCTCAAGGTGGTGGAAATCCTCGTGCCGCCGCTCCGCAAGCGGCCCGAGGACATCGAGCCGCTCGCCCGCCACTACCTGAAGCGGTTCGCCGCCGAGTCGGCCCGGCGGGTCCGCGACTTCACCCCGGCGGCCCTCCACGCCCTCCAGGCCTACCATTGGCCGGGCAACATCCGCGAATTGCGAAACGTCGTCGAACGCGCCGTGGTGCTCTCGGCGGACGACGTGATCGACGTGCATGAACTCGCCCTGAGCCAGCTCTCCTCCGCCGGCGAGACGGGCCGGAAGTCCGGCGAAAGGCCCGCACCGTTCGTGCCGCTCACGCTCGACGAACTCGAACAGCGCCATGTGCAGGCCACGCTCGCGGCGGTCGGCGGCAACAAGACGAAGGCCGCGACCATGCTCGGTATCGAGCGCTCGACGCTCGACCGGAAGCTCGCCCGCTGGGCGAAGCAGGACACCTGACCCTTCCGTGCCGGACCGGCGTCCCGGGGGCGATCCCCCGTGCCGGGCGCCGCGGCTCCGGGTTCCGACCGCCGCTCACAGACCGAAGTACCGCTTCCAGGCCTCGACGTCGTAGGGACCGGGCTCGGCGGGCTTCGCATCGAGATCCTCGCGCGAGCGGTTGCGGGCCCTCATCTCGGCGAGCCAGGCGTCGCACTCGATCGCCGTGGCCCGGCGGCGGCGGGCGGCGGCCTGCAGCCGGCGGTCGCTCGACACGACGACGAGGCTCGCCGGGGCGTCGTCGGCGGCGACGAGTTCCTCGATGAGCGAGTCGGCGTCGGGGTATTCACGGGCGAACCACACGCGGATGCCGCGGTGCACGTGTCGGCCCGGGAGGCCGTCCGGCGCGTTCGCGGCGTCGAACACGACGATCGTGCGCTCGGCGTCGCCGCCGAGCAGGTCGGCCAGCAGGTCGAGGAGCGCGACCCGTGACTGCTCGAACCCGCGCGGCCCCCGCGCCGATCCGAACACGCCCGAAGCATGGAGCAGGTTGTAGCCGTCGATGATCAGCGTCATGGCTCAGGACGCGTCGAGACGGTGCTTGATGCGGCCGCCCACGATCGTCGCGACGGCCCGGCCTGTGAGTGTCCAGCCGTGGAACGGCGAGTTGACGCTCTTCGATCGGAACCGCTCCACGTCCACCTGCCAGGTGAGCGCGGGGTCGATGAGCGTGATGTCGGCGATCGCACCCGGCCGCAGCGTGCCCCTGTTGATGCCGAGAATGCGGGCCGGCAGCGTGCTCATCGCCTCGACGAGCCGCGGCCAACCGATCCTGCCGGTGTTGACCAGACGGGTCACCGACAGGCCGACGGCGGTCTCGAGCCCGAGGATGCCGAACGGCGCCCGATCGAGCTCGAGCATCTTCTTTTCCCGGGCGTGCGGCGCATGGTCGGTCGCGATGCAATCGAGCGTGCCGTCGGCGAGCCCCGCCAGGATCGCCTCGACGTCGTCGGCCGTGCGCAGAGGGGGGCTCATCTTGAAGTTCGAGTCGAACCCCCGCAGGCACTCGTCGGTGAGCGTGAAGTGGTGCGGGCAGGCCTCGGCGGTGACGCGTGCGCCGCGGGCCTTGGCCGCCCGGATGAGGGCGACGCCGCCCGCCGTCGAGACGTGCATCACGTGCAGCCGCCCACAGGTCACTTCGGCGAGAGCGATGTCGCGGCCGATCATCACCTCCTCGGCGGCCGCCGGCATGCCGGTCAGGCCGAGCAGGAGCGACACCATCCCCTCGTGCATCACGCCGCCGCGCGACAGTTCGAGCACCTCCTCGTGGGCGAGGATCGGCTTGTCGAACATCCGGCAGTATTCGAGCGCCCGCCGCATCAGTTCGGCGTCGTAGACCGGCGCGCCGTCGTCACTGAAGGCGACGGCTCCGGCCTCCACGAGCTGACCGATGTCGGCGAGTTCCTTCCCCTCCCGGTTGCGGCTCACGCAGCCCACGACGAACACGTTGCAGTTGTCGGCCCGGGCCGCCTTCTGATGGATGAACTCGACCGTGGACTGGGTGTCGATCGGCGGCTCGGTGTTCGGAATGCAGGCCACGCTGGTGAATCCACCGGCGAGGGCCGCCCGCGTGCCGGTCTCGATCGTCTCGTCCTCCTCGCGTCCCGGCTCGCGCAGGTGGACGTGCATGTCCACGAGGCCCGGGCAGACGACGAGTCCCGTGGCATCGATCGTTTCGTCGGCCCGGCCGATCGCCTGCGCGCCCTCCGGCCCCACCGCCACCACGAGGCCGTCGCGCACGAGCACGTCGTTGACACCGTCGAGCCCCTGGGCGGGATCGACCACCCGCCCACCGCGGATGAGCAGCGTGGCCATCAGACGACCCTCGCATGGGACGGGGCGGCCGCGGCCGAATCGACGCCGCGGCCCCCGCACAGGAGCCACAGCACGCCCATGCGCACGGCCAGCCCGTTGGTCACCTGGTCGAGAATCAGCGACTGCGGGCAGTCGGCGACCTCCGCCGTGACCTCCACGCCGCGGTTGATCGGTCCGGGCGCCAGGATCAGGAGGTCGCGTTTGGCCCGCTTGAGCCGGTCACGAGTCATGGCGTAGAGGTGCGCATATTCGCGGACCGAGGGGAAGGGCCGCGTGTTCTGCCGCTCGAACTGGATGCGCAGCAGGTTCAGGACGTCGCACCGCGGGATGATCGCGTCGAGATCGTGCGACACCTCCACGCCCACCTCCCGCCACCGGGGCGAGACGAGCGTGGGCGGCCCGCAGAGGATCACCTTCGCCCCGAGTTTCACGAGGCCCCAGAGGTTCGACCGGGCGGTGCGGCTGTGGGCGATGTCGCCCACGAGGCCCACGGTCGCCCCCGCGAGATCCCCCCGCTGCTCGCGGATCGAGAAGATGTCGAGCAGCCCCTGCGTGGGGTGCTCGTGCGGACCGTCACCGGCGTTGATCACGCCGACGTCCAGGTGCTGGGCGAGGAGGTGCGGGGTTCCGGGGGTCGCGTGGCGAACGACGACGGCATCGACTCCCATCGCCTCGAGATTCCGCGCCGTGTCGATGAACGATTCCCCCTTCGAGAGGCTGCTCGACGAGGCGGTGAAATCGACGACGTCCGCCCCGAGCCGCCTCGCGGCGAGCGAGAAACTGGTGCGGGTGCGGGTCGAGTTTTCGAAGAACAGGTTGACGATCGTGCGGCCCGTGAGCACGGCGATCTTGCGGCGGCAGCCGTCTGTCGCCTGCTTGAACCGTGCGGCCGTGTCGAGCAGGAGACGGATCTCGTCCGGCGAGAGCCGCTCGAGGTCGAGGAGATGCCGGTGGCGCCAACCGTCGGGAAACGTGTCGATGTCAGCGGATCGCGATGGCATTCGGGGCGGTCTCGGCAGGTGGGGCAGATTCTAGTCGTTCGACGAAAAACCCGACCACGGCACGGGCGCGGCCCGCCGTTCTGGTCTTGCCGTTGCCGACCATGGATTTCTACCCTCCCGCCGCCCTCGGCCCTTTGGCGGCCCGGGGATTCCGCCCGAAAAGCACGGATCCATCGCCGATGCGGAGAATCCCGATCCCTCCTTCGCTGTGGCTCCTGGCCGCAGTCGCCCTGCCGCCGCAGGCGGGCTGCATGTCGGCACTGACCAGCGCGAGCCTGCGCGAAGCGGTGCTCGACGCGGTCGATTCGCTCGCCGACATGTCGGTCGGCGACACGGCGGCAGATCCCGACGATGTCGAAGTCTCGGCCCGCCTCGCGAGCGACGAGCGCGAGCCCGCCGACGATCCAGCCCCGCCCGTCACCACCGAACTGTCGCTCGATGACGCGGTCGATCGGGCCGTCGTGCGGCTCAAGGCCGCCGGCGAACTCGACGCCACGACGCAGGCCGCCCTCCTCTCGATCCTCGACTCCACGAACCCGGAGGATTGGCCCGCGGCGATCGACGCCTTCACCGCATCGCTCGAGAAGCATCGTCCCGCGCGGCGGACGGCCGCCGCCGCCGAGGTCCCGACGCCCGGGCCTCAGGCGGTCCCGACGCCCGGGCCTCAGGCGGTCCCGCCGACGGCCGACGTCGTGCTGCCGGTGGCCTTCGCGCCGCCCACCGAACCCGCAAGGCTCACGGCCGTCGCCGAGGCGCGACCGCTGGTCCGCGACGTGGTCCCGGAGCCTGTCGTGCAGCCGAGCCCGCCGGCACCGGCCGCGGTACCGGAGACACCCGAGATGCAGTTTGGTGGATCGCCCGTCGTTGCCGAGGGGCTGGTCGCCGGCGACGACCATGACCTGACCCGGGAACTCCTGACACAGGAAAGTCCGACTCAGGAGCCTGCCCGCAGCGAGGAACCGGCCGCGGTCGATCCACCCTCGCCCGGTCCGGCACCGCTCGCGGTGCGCAGCGCCTGTTTCGCTTCGCGGGTCCAAGCGTGGGGCAAGGTGGATCGGTTCCCCGAGTCGGCCTTCCGGCCCGGGCAGGACGTGATCGTCTATTTCGAGCTCGAACGTCCGGCCACGCGGCGGGAGGCGGGCGGCCATGCCACCAGCATCGACACGCTGTTCCGCCTCGTCGCTGCCGACGGCCGCTTGCTCGGGCAGTGGGACTTCGAGCCGATCGACGAACTCTGCCACGCTCCGCGGAGCGACTACTTCGCCCGCTACATCGTCAGAATCCCGCACGACGCACCGCCGGGCCCCTGCCGGCTCGACTTCGTGGTCAGCGACCGCGTGGCAGGCACGTCGACGCCGGCGAGCCTCGACCTCGAGATCCGCTAGAGCGCATCTCGCGACAGCCGTAGCGACGGCCCAGCCAACCAACGCGCGCGGACCGACTCGTCGATCGACTCAGGGGGCCGGGAGCGGCTGAACCTGCGCTGGCGGTTGCGGGACGAGGCCCGGCGCGGGCTCGTCGGGCATCTGCACCGCCGGAGCAGGACCGGCAGCAGCCGCCGGTGGAGCGGCGCCGAGTTCTCGCTCTCCGAAGCCGATCACGGCGGGTGCATCGGCTTCCGGCGGAAACTGCTGCAACTGCAGGAGGTCCGCGATCTGCACGGCCCCGGTCCAGCGATCGAGCTGCGCCTCCACGAACGCCAGTTCCGTCTCCGTCAGGATCCGCTGTGCCTGGAGCAGGCTCAGGAACGTCACCTCGCCGCGGCCGTACAACGTCTGCGTCAGCTGCACCGTCTCGCGGGCCTTCGGCAGGATGTACTGCTCGTACCAGGCAGCCAGCCGCTGGGATGTCCGGTAATTCGCGATGGCCTGCGCCGCCTGGTTGGCGAGATCGAGCTCGATCGTGCGGAGCGTGGCCCGCGAGGAAGCGATGTCGGCGCGGGCCGAGCGGATGTTGCCCTGGTTGCGGTCGAACAGGGGGACGGCCATGGTGACCTGGAACAGCCCCTGGTTCGACGGCGGGTAGTTGATCTCCCGCTGGTAGCCGCCCATCAGGTTTACGTTCGGGATCGGCTGGACGACGGCCCGCTCGAGCGCCCACTGCGTGCGCGCGATGTCCGCCTCCGCTGCCCGCGGCCGCGCGTTGAGTCGCACGACCGCCTCCTGGAGCGCCTTGAGGTCGAAGTTGGGGAGTTTCTGGAACAGGTCGGCCTCGATGCGGCCGATGTCGGCCCGCGGCAGACCGATCGCCGTCGCCAGCTGACGCCGGCCCGTCTCGATCAGCACGGAGGCGTTCAGCAGCCTGACCTCGGCCCGGTCGCGCTCGATGCTCCAGAAGAGCACGTCGGCCTTCGTCCCCTCCCCCGCCTCGGCGAGTTGCCTGCCGATTTCGTACGACCGCTTCGCGATGTCGAGCAGCAACTTGTAGATCTCGACCCGCCGTTGGGCGACGAGGAGCGAATAGAACCCTTGCCGCACGTCGCGGAGCACGTCGAACCGGGCGCGGACGAGTTGATACTCCGCCTTCTGCACCTCGCGCAGGGCGGCCTGCTGCGACAGGCGGAGTTTTCCGGCGGTCACGACGTCCTGCGACACGATCGAGTAGTACTGCGTCGATGCTCCGCTGCCGCCGTTGGCGGCGCCCGATCCCGGGGCGACCAGCTGCGGTGATCCGGCGGCCGCCAGCGGATTCGGATAGAGCCGCGCCTGCACCGCCCGCCCGCGGGCCGCCTCCACCGCCGCCAAAGCCTCTCGAAGCTTCGGATGACTCTGCAGGGCGAGATCGACGAACTCGGGGAGCGTCTTCGGGCTCGGGCCGTGGGCCGCGTCGGACGGCAGATCGACGAACGCTTCGGCCGGCAGGTTGTTCGGCGGGACGGCGAGTTCGGGCCCCGCGGCGGCGACCCGCAGGCCGGCCGGATCGCGCGGCCACTCCTCCGCGACGGCCCGCGTGGCGACGAGCGCCACGCCGAGCGCGACCGGCCCGAACCGGCGAACGAAACAGGCGGGCCTCAGGCGCGTGCGCACGATTGACGTCCCTCGAAGAACCCGCTTCCTGTGACTCCCCAACGCCATCGGCAATTCCTTCGCGACCGCTTCAACAAACGGATTCGGAAGCCCTCGCGGATCCAGCGCAGCCCCGGCCGCCGGGGTTTGGGTAAAGTGGGTTCCCATCCCGTGCGCCCCCGGAGTCGAGCGTGCCGATCCTGCGTGCCGAACAGCTGACGAAGACGTTCACGTCCGGAGACGGCGGGGCCGCGGGTGTGTCCGCCGTCCGCGGCATCGACCTGGCGATCGAAGCGGGCGAGTTCGTGGCGATCACGGGCGCCTCCGGTTCGGGCAAGAGCACGTTCCTCCACATGCTCGGGGGCATCACGCGGCCGTCCGCTGGCCGCGTCCTGCTCGAGGGGGTCGACCTCGCGTCGCTCGACGACGAGGCGCTGGCGGTGGTGCGCCGACGGCGGATCGGCTTCGTGTTCCAGCGTTACAACCTGTTGCCCGAGCTCTCGCTCCTGGAAAACGTCGCCCTGCCGCTCGTGCTCGACGGCGTGCCCCAGCGACGGTGCGACGACGCGGCCCGCGAGGCGCTCGTCGCGGTCGGCATGGAGCATCGGGCCGGGCATCAGCCCGACGAACTGTCGGGTGGGGAACAGCAGCGCGGCGCCATCGCCCGGGCGCTCGTCACCCGTCCTGCGGTGGTCCTCGCCGACGAGCCGACCGGAGCCCTCGATTCGGCGAACTCCACCCGCGTCGTGGACCTCCTCGGATCGCTCGTGGCCCGCCGCGGACAGACCGTGATTCTCGTCACCCACGACCACTCGATCGCGGCCGCCGCGGGCCGCACCGTGCGGATTCGCGACGGCCTGGTCGAGGCGGACACGGCCGGAGCGGCGCGGGCATGAGGTTCGGCCGGCTCCTCGTGCGACAGTGGCTGAACCGCCCCGGGCGGGCCCTCGCCACCGTCGCGAGCGTGGCGGTCGCCGTGGGCGCGGTCGTGGCCACCTGGGTGGCGGCCGACGCGTCGCGGGCGGGCTACCGACGGTTGAACGAGGCGGTCGAAGGCGTGCCTTCGATCGACATCTCGGCCCGGGGCGGCGGCCGCTTCGACATCCAGAACCTCCCCCCGCTCGCCGACATCCGCGGCGTCCGGGCGATCGTCCCCCTCTTCTACCGTCCCACGCTCCTGCGCGACGGCGAAACGCGGGTGCGCGAGATCGCCGTGGGGGTGGACCTGGCGGCGCTCGTCGACGATTCGCTGGCGAAACTGGTCGAGGGGCGGCCGTGCGTCGGGAGCGACGAGGTCGTGCTCGATGCCCGGCTGGCCAAGGCGCTCGCGAAGCGGGTGGGGGACGAACTCCTGCTCTTCGCCCGCCGCCGGATCGCCCGCATGACCGTGGTCGGAATCGCCGAGAGCCGCTCGATCCAGTGGTTTTCGGAGGGCGCCGGCGCGATCGTGGACATCGCGCCGCTCTCCGACCTGTCGCGGGCATTCGGCCTCGTGGACCGCGTCCGAGTCGTCCTCGAGCCGACGGCTTCGCGCCCGCAGCTCCTCGCCACGATGGCGGCGCGGCTGCCGGCGGACCTGCTCGCGGAAATCCCCGCCGGCCGCTCGAGCATGGCGGAAGACGTGCTGCACTCCGCCAACCTCGGGCTCGATTTCGTGACCGGACTCACGATGGCGATGGCCTGGTTCATCGTCGGCAACGCGATGCTCATGAACGTCACGGAGCGGCGGCGCGGCCTGTCGCTCCTGCGGCTGCTCGGGGCCACCGGGCGGCAGATCGAGCGGTTCATCATGACGGAGGCCGCCATCCTCGGACTCTCCGGCGCCGTCCTGGGCGCGGCCCTCGGCCTCGCGGCGGCCGGCCCGATCTCGGCCGGCATCTCGCGGGCGCTCCAGGCGCCGGTGACGTCGCTGGTCGTGCATCCGCTCGTGCTGCCGCTGGCGATCGTCGCGGGAGCCGCCGTGGCGGTGGCGGCGGCTTGGTGGCCCTCCCGTGAGGCGGTCGCCCTCGATCCGCTCGAGGGGCTCGCGTCCGTCCCCCCGACGCCGCGGTCCGTGCCCGCACGGTTCATCCTCCTGGCCGTCGGACTGTGGGCGCTGGCGGCCCTGATCATGGCCTTCGTGCTCGCCGAGCGACTGCCGCCGCGGGCGGCCGTGCCGGCGGGCATCGCGATGCTCCTCGCCTTCGTGGCCACCACTCCGGCGCTCCTGCCCCGCCTCGCACGGCTCCTGGTGTCGCTCGTGCCGCGGCGCTACGCGATCGAAGGGCGGCTGGCCGTCGAGCAGATCCTGCGTCACCCGGTCCGGACCGCGCTCACGACGGGCGTGCTCGTGGTCGCCGTGAGCAACGGGATCGGGCTCGGCCATGCGATTCGCGACAACGTGGACGACGTGCTGGGCTGGTACGGCCGGATGATGCGGGCCGACTGGATGCTCACGCACGCCGGGATGGTGAGCGCCGCGGCCACCGGAGACGGTGCCGAACCCGACTCTGCCGAGCAGGAGGTGCGAACGCTCGCGGGCGTGCGGCACGTGGAGGGGATCGGCGTGGCCACCGGGCGGGCCGCCGGAACGGCCTGCGTCGTGGTGGCCCGCGACCTGCCCGCCGAACTGCCGCTGCCCCTCGAGCCGGTCGACGCCACGGTCGCCGCGGTGCGGGCGGCGCTCGACCGGGGCGAGGCGGTCGCGGGGACGGTCCTCGCCCGACGCACCGGCATCAAGCCGGGCGACGAGGTCGCCGTCGAGGTCTTCGGCCGCACCACGAAAGTGCGGGTCGCCGCCCTCGTCGTCGACTACACCTCGGGCGGCGCGTCGATCCACCTCCGCCGCGACGCCGCCCGCCGCCTCTTCGGCCTGCGGACGGCCGACATCCTGCTCGTCACCGCCGACCCCGGCCGTGCCGCCGCGCTCGAGCCGGGCCTGTCGAAGATCGCCGAGCAGCACGCGCTCCTCCTGCGGTCGTTCAGCGACATCCAGTCGTTCATCGACGCGATCGTCAACGGCGTCGTCGGGTCGCTGTGGGCGATCCTGGGCCTGGGCTTCGTCGTCGGCAGCCTGGGGGTCGCCAACACCGTCACCATGAGCGTGCTCGAGAAGAGGCGGACGCTCGGGCTGCTGCGCGCGGTCGGAATGACCGGCGGGCAGGTGACCCGCATGGTCGTGCTCGAGAGCCTCCTGCTCGGCGCCGCGGGATCCCTCATCGGCCTGCTCGGCGGCCTCGTCACCGCCTGGTTCATCCAGCTCGCGAGCCAGCCGCTCCTCGGCCACCCGATCCGCGCGTCGTTCCGGCCGGGGGTGGTCGCCATCAACCTCGTCGCCGCGGTCGCGGTCACGGCCCTCGCCGCCTGGCTCCCGGCCCGCCGCGCCGCCCGCCTCGACCTCCTCGAAGCGATCTCGAGCGAGTGACATCCGTCCTCGGGCCATCCGCGGCGGCTGCGGACGGGGGGCGCAAGTGTCCATCGCTCACGCTGCCGCACGACCGGCGTCGCGACCGGCGGCGGGGCGCGGGGACCTATCCTCCACCGACCCCCTCGGAGCCGGCCCGATGCAGACGCAGCCGCAGATTTCGTTCGACGATCTCCCCGTGGACGAGGCCGTGCGCGACGCGGCGTTGGATCACGTCGCACGGCTCGAGGCGACGTCCGACCGGATCACCGGCTGCCATGTCGTCATCGCCCAGCCCCACCGACACCACCGCGAGGGCCGGCTGTACTCCGTGCGGGTCGATCTGGTCGTGCCCGGTGCGGAGATCGTGGTCAATCGCAACCACCGCCTCGATCATGCCCACGAGGACGTGTACGTCGCGCTCCGCGACTCGTTCGACGCGGCCCGCCGCCAGCTCGAAGACCACGTGCGGCATCGACGCGGCGCGGTGAAGCGGCATGCGCCGCGGGCCGAGGGGCGGGTCACGCAGATCTTTCCGCTCCAGGGCTACGGGTTCATCGAGACGCCGGACGGCCGCGAGATCTACTTTCATCGCCATGCGATCTCGCCCGATGACTTCCGCATCGTCGATCTGGGCACCCGCGTGCACTTCACCGAGGAGGAGGGGGAACAGGGACCGCAGGCCGCCCACGTCGAGGTCGTCCACGGAGCCGCCTCCCGCGGAACACGGCCATGACCCTGACGACCGCCTCGACCGTGATCGACGTCTCGATTCCGACCAGTTCGGCGACGGGATCTCCGCTCACCCTCCCCGGCCTGCTGACGCTGCCCGAGCCGTCGCGCGGGCTCGTCCTCTTCGCACACGGCAGCGGCTCCAGCCGTTCGAGCCCGCGCAACCGCCACGTGGCGGGCGTGCTGCACGAGGCCTGGATCGGCACGCTGCTCTTCGACCTGCTCACGGAGCAGGAGGCGGCCGACCGCATGAACGTCTTCGACATCGGGCTGCTCGCGGACCGGCTCGGAGGCGCGATCGCGTTCGTCCGGTCCCGCGAGACGACGGCGGCCCTGCCCCTCGGCCTGTTCGGCGCGAGCACCGGAGCGGCGGCCGCGCTCGTCGCCGCCGCGCGGGAGCCGCGCGTGGCCGCGGTCGTGTCTCGCGGCGGTCGGCCCGACATGGCGGGCGCGGCGCTCGGCCGGGTGCGCTGTCCGACGCTCCTCATCGTCGGCGGCCGCGACGAGGAAGTGCTCTCGCTCAACCGGCTCGCGTTCGAAGCCCTCGGCGGAGAGAAGCGGCTGGCCGTCGTGCCGGGCGCCACCCACCTGTTCGAGGAACCGGGCACGCTCGAGGAAGCCGCACGCCTGGCGGCCGAGTGGTTCGCCGCCCATCTGCACCCGAGGACTCCGGCATGACGCACCTGTTCTTCACCGACCGCGAGCAGGCGGGGTGGATGCTCGTCGAACGGCTCCGGGCCCATGGCACGGGCCGCGACACGGGCAAGCCGATCGTGCTGGCGATTCCCCGGGGCGGCGTGGAGGTGGGGGCGGCGCTCGCCCGCGGTCTCGGAGCCGAGCTCGACGTCGTGCTGTCGCGAAAGCTCCGGGCCCCACACCAGCCGGAACTCGCCCTCGGTGCGGTCTCGGAGACGGGGGAGGTGCACCTCAACCACTTCGCCAGTGCCGTGACCGACGCCGGCGACTCGTACATCGAGGCGGAGCGCCTCCGGCAGCTCGACGAGATCGCCAGGCGCAAGACGCTGTTTCGCGCCGTCAGGCCCCAGGCCGACCTGAAGGGCCGCACCGTGATCGTCACCGACGACGGGCTCGCGACCGGCGCGACGATGACCGCGGCCCTCCACACGGTGAGGGCGGCGGGAGCGGCGGAGATCATCGTGGCCGTGCCCGTCGCCGCACCCGATCGCCTCGACGCGATCCGCCCGCTGTGCGACCGCATCGAATGCCTCGTCGAGCCGACCGATTTCTGGGCGGTCGGGCAGTTCTACCGACGGTTCGATCAGGTCAGCGACGAGCGGGTCTGCGAACTGCTCCGTGACTTCGGCTTTCCGGCCACGAAATGGAACCGCGGCGTCGCCTAGCCGACGAGCGGGGTCAGGCGCTCTTGTGCCGGGCTTCGCGCAGCGGGACGACGGGCTCGAGCCCCTCGACGTTCCGGGCGGTGATCCTGTACGAACTGCCCGCATGGTCCGGCAGGTCGAACATCGGATCGAGCATGACGTCCTCGATGATCGACCGCAGGCCACGGGCTCCGGTTTCCTTGCGCATCGCCCTGCGGGCGATCGCCACGAGCGCCTCGTCCGTGAACTCGAGCTGGCAGTTCTCCATGCCGAACAGTTTCTGATACTGTTTCACGAGCGCGTTCTTGGGCTCCTGCAGCACCTTGACGAGCGCCTGCTCGTCGAGCGGCTTGAGCGACGAGATCACCGGCAGGCGGCCGACGAGTTCGGGGATGAGGCCGAATTCGAGAATGTCGTCGGAATCGACCTGGGGGAGGAGTTCCCCGAGCGTCGCGTCCCCCTTGTGGCCGCTCGGCTGGCCGAACCCGATCGTCTTCCGACCGAGACGCTTGCCGATGATCTTGTCGATGCCGACGAACGTGCCGCCGCAGATGAACAGGATGTTGGACGTGTCGATCTGGATGTACTGCTGCTCGGGATGCTTCCGGCCCCCCTGGGGAGGCACGTTGGCGACGGTGCCTTCGAGCATCTTGAGCAGGGCCTGCTGCACCCCCTCGCCCGACACGTCGCGGGTGATCGAGACGTTCTGGCTCGTCTTGCCGATCTTGTCGATCTCGTCGATGTAGAGCACGCCCCGCTGGGCCGCCTCGATGTCGAAGTCGGCGGCATTGAGCAGTTTGAGCAGGAGGTTTTCCACGTCCTCGCCGACGTAGCCGGCCTCGGTGAGCGTCGTCGCGTCCCCGATGGCGAACGGCACGTTGAGGATCTTGGCGAGCGTCCGGGCGAGCAGGGTCTTGCCGCAGCCCGTCGGGCCCAGCAGGAGGATGTTCGACTTCTCGACCTCGACCTCGGATCCCTCGGCGCCCAGCGTGAGCCGCTTGTAGTGGCTGTGGACGGCCACGGCCAGCACCCGCTTGGCGTGCTCCTGTCCGATGACGTACTCGTCGAGGTGGGCCACGATCTCCCGGGGCGAAGGGATCGACGAGAACAACTGCTTGCTCGTGCCGCGCCGCCGCTTCTCCTGGTCGAGAATCGACTGGCACAGCTCGATGCACTCGCCGCAGATGTAGACGTCGCCGGGCCCCTCGACGAGCGGGCCCACATCCCGGTAGCTCTTGCGGCAGAACGAACAGAAGGCGTTCTTCTTGGTCGTGCCACCCGTGCCGCGGCGTCCGAGATTGTTGACGTCTTTGCCTGAAGGCATGGAGTGCGTTCCCTTTCCAGGCCCCTGCGGATCGGGGCGGTCCTCGAAGGTTCAGTTCAGTGGTTCATCCCACGCGCCGAACGTTCGGGGCGTGTCCATCGTCCGCACCGGGGGAGGACCGGTGGGCCTCCGGATCGACGCGCGGCTCGACGAGCGTTTTTATCTTTCGGTATTCCTCGGCCGTCAGCACACCCTTGTCGCGGAGATTCCTGTATCCGGCAAGCGTGGTTTCCCAGGCGCCATGGTCCGGCTCCGCCTCGCGAAACCGCTTCCGGATCGTCACGATCACGATCACCCCCACGGCGACGAACGCCGCAAGCACCGCCGCACTCAGCAAAAAGCTCTGCATGGTCCGCGGAAACTCCCCGGGCGGACTCGGATCGATCGCCCGGAACCATTCCATCGGCTGGACGACCTGAATTATGCCAGTCCCGCCGACGCCGGGTCCAGCAACGGACCGCCCGGCTTGCCCAGACCCGTCCAACGCCCACGGCGGCCGGCGGTCACACCTGCCGCACGCCCCGAGCCGGAGAATCTGGGGGGACTGTGCGCCGACGGCCCTGCCGATACGACTTTGACGGCTGCACCGGTCGATCCATGCGGACATGGCAGCATTCCGCCGACTCCCCGCCTCGCATGCCCGCGCCCGCGGGATTGTCGCGCGATGCGGCTGGGCCTGGCTGGCGATCGTCTGCGGCGCGTCCGTCGCGGTGCGGGCCGCCGAGCCATCAGCCGCATCGCTGCCGGAGGTCGTCCGCACGAAGCATCGTGTGTTCTCCATCCCTTTCCGCCTGCCCGCAGCGAAAACTCCCGATGCCGCGCCCCAACGCGTGGTGCTGAGTGTCTCGACCGACCTCGGCGTCACCTGGAAGCAGGCTGCCGAGTCCGATCCGAATGCCGGCACGTTCACGTACCGGGCCGACGCCGACGGCGAGTATTGGTTCCAACTCCGTGCCATCGACGCCAAGGGGCGGAGCCGCGGCGGCGCGGGCCCCGACATCCGCGTCCTGGTCGATGCCGCCGGCCCGAACATCGCCGCCCGGGTGTGGAAGGGTGCGGACGGCGAGATCGTGTGCCGCTATGCCGCGATCGACGACTCGCTGCGGCTCGAGTCGCTCGTCGTCGAATATCGCGGCCAGGGGGACCAGGGCTGGAAGAAGTTGACCGCCGAGGGGATCCTCTCGCGGGAGTCCCCTGCCCATCTGGTCGGCGAGGAGATCTGGTGGGCCGGGGAGCGGGTCGAGACGCTCACCGTGAGGATCTCGATCTCCGATTCCTCCGGCAACAACACCGTGCGCCAGTTCACGCTGGAGCAGTCCGATCCGCAGGTCGATCAGGCCGCGCTGGCACGGGAACTGGGCGCGCCGCCATTGCCCTCGCAGGCGGCCGAAGTGCCGGCCCCGGCAGCCGGCCGGCAGGCCGTCCCAATCGCGGAACCGTCGCGTTCGGTGCTCACGTCCGTCTCCAGTCCCGGCGGGTCGGGGGGATCCGGTCCCGACGTCTGGTCGGCCGAGCCCGCGACCGCGTGGAGGGCCGAGCCCGCCGCGGGCCCGGGGCCGCGAACCGCAGGCACGACGCTCGCCGCCGCGCCGCGCGAACCGACGCCCGTACCGGCCGCCGCGCCGGCAGCGGGGCGCCCCCCCGCGGAATACCGCGGCAAGCCGCTGCAACTCGTGCGCTCGCGCCGCTTCGCGTGGGACTACGACTACCAGGCACAGCACGCCGAGACGGGGGGGGTGCGGGTGGAACTCTGGAGCACCCGCGACGGCGGGATCACGTGGCAGCGGACAGCGGTCGATGACGACACCCGGAGCCCGATCCAGGTGTCGTTGCCGACGGCCGGCCTCTACGGGTTTCGGCTCGACATCCTTCCCGACCTGCCCGACATCGCCGGCGGCCCGCAGCCGGGCGAGGCTCCGGACTGCTGGCTCGGTGTGGATGACGAGCCGCCCACCGTGGAACTCATCGAGATCGTTCGCGCCCAGCCGGGCGAGCCGGTCGGGATGCTGATCCGCTACGCGGCCAACGATCAGATGCTCGTGCCGGACAGCGTCCGCATCTCCTCCTCTCCGCATGCCGAGGGTCCATGGACGACGATCGCCGAAGGGCTCGCCACCCAGGGGGAGCATCGGTGGCAGCCGCCGCGCACTATTCCGGCGAAGGTCCACATCCGCGTCGAGGCGACCGACGCGGCGGGCAACGTCGGATTCGCCACCAGTTCCGGGCCCGTGCTCGTGGTGCCGCCGCGGGTCGTGGGCCGGCTGGGCGGCGTGACGACGCTCCCTTCCGGCACGCAGCCCTGATCTCCGCCGCGGTTCGGAGCGGCCGCCCTGAAGCGTCCGCGTCGATCCATGCCCGCACCGCGGCCTGCTACACTTCGGCCGTGGCCCAATCCCGCTCCGCCCTCGACATTCTCGCTCGTCCCGACGACTTCGACCTCGGGCAGCCCTCGATCGTCGTGCTCGTGGGCGACGAGCCGTTTCTGGCGTTTCATCTCCTCGCGCTCGTGCGCGAGCGACTCTGTCCCGACGAGAACGACCGCGCCTGGGCCTGGCGCGAGTTCGCGGGCGACGAGCCGCCCGATCCCCGCGACGTGTTCGACGAGGCGGCCACCGTGCCCCTGTTCGCCGGTGCGACCCGGGCGGCGATCGTCCGCAACGCCGACGGGTTCGTGACCCAGTCGCGGGCGGCCCTGGAAACGCTCGCCGGATCGCCGCGTGGCGGCCGCGGCCTCGTGATCCTCGAAGTCCGCTCGTTTCCGGCGAACACGCGGCTGGCGAAGGCCGCCGCGGCGCACGGGCTCGTGATCGATCTGGCGATCCCCGAGCGCACGGATCTGGCAGGCTGGGTGCGGCGCTGGGCCGACACGCGTCACGGCCTCAGGATCGCTGCGGCGACGGCCGAACTGCTGCTCGAACGGCTGGCGGCGGACCTCGGCCAGATCGATCAGGCGCTCGCCCGGATCGCGGCCTCGCTCGGGCCCGGCGAGCAGGGCCGCACGATCGAGCCCGAAGCGATCGAGGACCTGGCCGGCAGCCCCCGGGAGCGGACGGCCTGGGGGATGATCGATGCGGCCGCGGCCGGTGACACGCGGGTGGCCCTCGGGCATCTCACCGATCTGCTCGAGGCGGGTGAAAACCCGATCGCCATCAGTGCCCAGGCCGGCGCGGTGCTCCGCCGTCTGTCGAATGCCGCCCGCCTCCTCGCCCTGCCCCCCGAAGGTGGACGCCCCGCGGGTGTCGAAGCCGCCCTCAAGGCCGCGGGGATCGCGTCGTGGCCCAAGGCGATCGGACAGGCCCGCACGGCCCTGGGGCAACTCGGTGCCCGTCGCGCGCGGCAGCTGCCGCTCTGGCTGCTCGACATCGACCGCAGCCTGAAGGGGGATGCCTCCCGGGGCTTGCGCGCGAGGCTGGCCCTCGAGCGGCTGTTCTGCAAGATGACGCGTCCCCCGGCCGATGCCAGGCCGGGCTCCAAGAGCCCCCAGGACCGTCGCCCGTGAACGCCGACCGCCCCGCCGATCCGAAGAACGTCTGGGACAATCCCCTCGCCACGCGATACGCGTCGGCGGAGATGACGCGACTCTGGAGCGACAACCATCGCTACCACCTCTGGCGGCGCGCCTGGCTGGCTCTCGCGGAAGCCGAGGCCGAATTGGGGCTCGCGATCAGCCAGCGCCAGCTCGAGGAGATGCGGGCGGCGCTCCTGCAGCCGATCGACTTCGCGAAGGCGGCCGAATACGAGCGCCGGATGCGACACGACGTGTTCGCCCACCTGCACGCCTTCGGCGACGCCTGCCCGACGGCCCGGCCGATCCTGCACCTGGGTGCCACGAGCGCCTACGTCACCGACAACACCGACCTGATCCTGATCCGCGAGTCGCTCGACCTCGTGGTCGCCCGGCTCGCCTCGGTGATCGAGCGGCTCGCCGCACGGGCCCTGGAGACGAAGGATCTGGTCTGCCTCGGCCGCACGCACCTCCAGCCGGCCCAGCCGACGACGATCGGGAAGCGGATCTGCCTCTGGATCCACGACCTGCTCCTCGATCTCGAGGAACTCACGCATCGCCGCAAGCTGCTCCGGGCCCGGGGCGTCAAGGGAACGACCGGCACGCAGGCCAGCTTCCTCGAACTGTTCGACGGCGACCACGCGAAGGTCCGTCGGCTCGACGAGCTCGTGGCGGCGAAACTCGGGTTCCACAGTTCCTACGAGGTGACCGGCCAGACCTACACCCGCAAGATCGACTCGCAGGTGATCGCCGCGCTCGCCGGCGTGTCGGAGTCGATGCACAAGGCGGGCAACGACCTGCGGCTGGCCGCCGCATGGGGCGAACTCGAGGAGCCCTTCGAGACGGAGCAGGTGGGGTCGTCGGCGATGCCCTACAAGCGCAACCCCATGCGGGCCGAGCGGATGTGCGGCCTGGCGCGGTTCGTCATGGGGCTCGCCGCGACGGCGGGTCAGACCGCCGCGGTGCAGTGGCTCGAGCGCACGCTCGACGACTCCGCCCCGCGGCGGCTCGTCCTCCCGCAGGCGTTCCTCGCGACCGACGCCCAGCTCGTGATCTACGCCAACATCGCCGGCGGCCTCGTGGTGCTGCCCGGAGGCATCCGGCGCAACCTCGACGCCCACCTCCCCTTCCTCGCCAGCGAACGGATCCTGATGGAGGCCGCGAAAGCGGGCGGCGACCGCCAGACCCTCCACGAGGCGATCCGCACGCACAGCCATGCCGCGACCGCCCGGATCCGCGACGGGCACGAGAACGACCTCATCGCGCGGCTCGCCGCCGATCCGCTCTTCACCGGCGTCGATCTCCGGGCGGCGCTCGAGACCCGCGGCCTCGCCGGTCGCGCCGCCGGGCAGGTGACGGAATTCGTGGCAGGCGCGGTCGCGACCGCCCTCGCCGAATGCCCCGCCCGCGCCGCGGAATCGGCGCTCAAGGTCTGACCCGCCGCCGGCGGCTCCGCCCTACACCCGGTCCTGATGCCGCGACTTGCTGCGGCCGCTGCGGCAGTCGGCGCAGATGCCGCTGATGATCAGCGTGTGCGACTGCGGGCGGAACTGGTGCTGCCGCGACACCGCGTCGCGGATCCGCAGCAGGTCGGCGCTCGAGAACTCGATCAGGCGGTCGCACGACGTGCAGTGCAGGTGCTCGTGCTGGGGGTAGCCGTAGTCGTGTTCGTAGACCTTCCTCCGGCCGATCTCCATCTGCCGCAAAAGCCCCGCCGCGACGAGGTCTCCGAGCGCCCGATAGACGGTCGCCTTGCTCGCCCGCAGCTCGCCCGCGAGCTTGTCGGCATCGAAGTGGTCGTGCTGCCGTGAGACGTGCTCCACGATCCTCAGTCGCGACCGGGTGATCTTCTTGCCCCGGGCGCGGAGATACTCCGCGAACCGCTCCTGGGGCGAGAGCGACACCTCCACCGTGCCCAGGGAAAAATCGGTGACTGCTGCCATCCCCCGATTGTAGCCAGCGGGCGGGGCGTCAGGCGTGGGGGGGCCCGGGATCGCCACCGGCGGTCTCGGAGCCGTCCTTCCGTTCGGGGAACATCAGCGAGGCGGCCACGCTCGTGCCGATCAGGGACACGATCACGAGCAACGACACCGCGGGGTGCACGAGGTGCCCCTTCGCGTGGGCGTCCCAGCCGCCCCATGCGGCCAGCCACTCGGTGTGCCTCGCGGCCTCGGCGAGCATCTTCGCACCCACGAACACGAGCACGGCCGAGAGCCCGTAGTTGAGGAACCTGAACAGGTCCATGACCCCGGCAAGCAGGAAGTAGAGGGCCCGCAGGCCGAGGATCGCGAACACGTTCGACGTGAAGGCGATGAACCGCATGTAGGGCGTGCCCTTCTCCACGACGCCGAGGATCGCCGGCACGCTGTCCACGGCGAACAGCACGTCGGTGCTCTCGACGACGAGCAGCACGAGAAACAGCGGGGTGGCCATCAGCCGGCCGTTTTCCCGGACGAAGAACCTGTCGCCGGCCGAATGGCTGGAGAGCGGGACGATCCGCTTGAAGAAGCGGACCAGGGCGTTGTCCCCCTGCTCGTGGTCCTCGTCCCCGAACGCCAGCTTGATGCCCGTGTAGAGGAGGAACGCGCCGAAGAACCACATGATCCACTTGTAGCGTTCGACCAGTTCGGCCCCGAGCAGCACGAACGTGAGCCGCATGAGCACGGCCCCGAGGATGCCCCAGAACAGCACGCGATACTGGTACTTGAGGGGCACGCCGAAGTAGGCGAACACCACGGCGAACACGAACACGTTGTCCATCGACAGCGACCACTCGACGAGATATCCCGTGAGGAACTCGAGCGCCGCCTTCCCCCCGAGCCACGACCACACGATCGCGTTGAACGTGAAGGCGAGCGCCGCCCAGAACAGGGTCCAGAAGGCGCTCTCCCGCAGGGAGGGCTCCTTGGCGTGCTTGTGGAACACGGTCAGGTCGAGCGCGAGCATCACGACGACGAAGGCCGCGAATGCGAGCCAGTGCACCGTCTGGATCGAGCCGGCCGCCGCGTCGGCCAGGGCGACCAGTGGCGGCAGGCTGGCGATGGCGTGGGTCGGCACGATGTCGATGCGCTCCGGAAGGTGGGTGGCAGAAGTGTAGCAGTCGCGGCCGAAACGCCCCGTGCGCGTCTCCCGCGTCTCCCGGTCAGTCCGACAGGGAACGCACGAAGCTGGCCGTCATGGCGTCGAACACATGGGAGATGCGGTCCCACTCCCGGTCCTCGGCCTGGCTGAAGAACAGGTAGATCGCCCGTGGGGTCTCGAGCGTGCGGACGGTCGCGGTGTTGGTCAGATCGAGGCAGTAGAAATTGAGGTCGTAGCCGGACAGTCGCCGCCCGGAAAGCGAACTCGACGCCGGCTCGCTGTCGAGATCCCGATACTCCTCCTTCATCTCGGCCACGATCGCGCTGGCGAGTTCGTCCGGATCTCCTCCCGGTTCGTGAGCCGTCACCGCCCAGAAGCCCCCTTCGGGCGAATAGACCGTGACCGCAGCCTGGCCGGGGGCGGAGTCGGTCGTGTCCACGGACCAGTTGTCGGGATAGTCGAAGGCGAGGCCGAGCCGATCGAAGTGCATGGAGGCGAATGAAGATTTCGTGCGCAGGCGATGATCGGGAAATTGTAGCGGTTTTTGCCCGGCCGAGCGGTCTGGACCCGTCCGGCGGGGCACCGCTATCGTCCCCCCTCGCCCGTCCCACGCCCCGTCGCACGGTTTCGCCCCGCCATGTCTTCCTCGCTCGGCACATCCGCGCTCGCTCCCGACGCCGCGCCGGCCCGGACGCTCGACTACGCGGTGCCCGCGGTGATCCTGCTCGCCGTGCTGGTGGTGCTGGCCCCGGTGCCGCCGGCCCTCGTCGATCTGCTGCTGGCCGCCAACCTCACCGTCTCGATCCTCGCGCTGCTCGGGGCGCTCGCGGCCCGCACGCCGCTGGAGATGGCCTCCTTCCCCACGTTTCTGCTCGGCTCCACGCTCGTGCGACTCGTACTCAACATCGCCACCACGAGGCTCATCCTGTCGAGGGCGGCGCTCGACGGCGCCGCGGCGGCCGGCGAGGTGGTGCAGGCCTTCGGCGGGTTCGTCTCGGCCAACAACCTCGTCGTGGGAGCGGTGATTTTCGCCATCATCGCGGTGGTGCAGTTCGTGGTGATCACGGCGGGCTCGACCCGGACGAGCGAGGTCGCCGCGCGGTTCGCCCTCGACGGCCTGCCGGGACGCCAGATGGCGATCGACGCCGACGTGAACGCCGGGGCGATCGACCGCGAGCGGGCCCGCGCCCTGCGGCTCGACCTGCAGCGGCAGGCCGACTTCTTCGCCGCCATGGACGGCGCCAGCCGGTTCGTGAAGGGGGAGGCGGTCGCGAGCGTGATCATCACGCTGGTCAACCTGCTCGGCGGGCTCGTGATCGGTGTCCTGCAGCACGGGATGCCGGTCGCGAAGGCCGTGGACATCTACTCCCGACTCACGATCGGCGACGGGCTCGTGAGCGCCGTGCCGGCCCTGTTCGTGTCGGTCGCCACCGGCCTCCTGATCTCGCGGTCGAGCCAGGCAGTGAACCTGTCGCAGGAACTCGGCCGTCAATTCGTCTCCCGTCCGCACGTCCTGGGGATCACCGGCGTCTTCCTCTCGTGCCTGGCGCTGACCGGTCTGCCCGCGGTGCCGCTCGGTGCGCTGGCGGCGCTCTCGTTCGCCGCGGCCTGGATGCTCCGCCGTCGATCCCCGGGCGGGCCGGCCTCCCGGACGACGGCCGACAACCCGCCGGCTCAACTGGCCGACGTGCTGGCCGAAGAGCGGATCGTGGTCGAACTGGGCCGCAGTCTCCTCGGGCTGGTGAGCGGTGGCGCGCCCCTCGTCTCCCGGACCCAGGAGGTGCGTTCCTCCATCGCCGCCGACCTCGGGGTCGTCGTGCCGGCGATCACGTTCCGCGACGACCTCGGGCTGCCCGACCGCGGATATCGCATCACGATCGCGGGCCAACCGGTCCGCGAGGAGGAGTTGGCCCGGGACGAGGACGGGGCGCCGGGCGTGGCGGCGGTCGCCGGCAGCCTGACGACGGCGATCCGGGAGCGGGCCGATGCGTTGCTCACCCGCGACGCCGTGGCCCGACTCGTCGAATCGCTGCGGACCGCACAGCCCGCCGTCGTCGGCCAGATCGTTCCGGACGTGCTGTCGCTTGCGAAGATCCAGCGGACACTGCAGTGCCTCCTGCGCGACGGCCTGGCGATCCGGCCGCTCGCGGAACTGCTGGAGCACATGGCCGACCACGTGGCCCAGGCGCAGGATCCGGCCGACCTCGCGGAAGCGGTCCGCGGGCAGTTGCTGCCGACGCTCTGCCGCCGGCTCCGCGATCCCGACGGCAGGCTCGTCGTCGTCCGGATCACGGAGACGGCCGCGGCCGCGCTCCTGTCCGGCGGGGACCACCCGAGAACCAGGATCGAGGCCGAGGTGCGCCGGGCGGTCCGGCCGCGCCTCGAACGCGCCGCATCCGCGGTCGTCGTCGTGCCGGGTGCGGACCGGCGCGCGATTCGTGACCGCCTGCTGCGGCTCGTGCCGGGAGTCGTGGTGCTGGCCGCCGCCGACGTGGCCGGCGAACAGCGGGTGGAGGTGTTCACCACGGTGGACGCCGGCGACGTGGGGCGTGCCTCCGACATGGGGCGTGCTGCCGACATGGGTCGTGCTGCCTGATCCCCGATGAACCCGACCACCGGAGCCAAACCGCGACGATCATGCCGGGTGCACGGGCGCCCGAAAAAAAACTCAAGCGCTGTCCTGCGGCGACCGATGACAAAAGGTTCGCCGGAGGACGCGGTGCGGCGCTCGGCCCCTGCGGCCGTCGCCCGTCGAGAACCGTAGTCCCTATCAAGGAGGATGCCGTGGCGAATCAAGCGTCTGCCGAGGAAGTGCAGGAACTCTGGAAGCGGCTCAAGGCCGACCCCTCGAACGAGGACCTGCGCAACCGGCTGATCGAGGTCTACCTGCCGCTGGTCAAGTACAATGGCGAGCGGATCTGGTCGCGACTCCCCGAGGGCGTCGAGCTCGACGACCTCGTCTCGGCCGGGACGTTCGGCCTGATGGACGCGATCGACGCCTTCGACATGTCTCGCGGCGTCAAGTTCGAGACCTACTGCGTGCCCCGCATCCGCGGTGCGATGCTCGACGAGCTCCGCACGATGGACTGGGTGCCGAGGCTCGTCCGCTCGAAGGCCAGCAAGCTGAACGAGGCGGTGAAGACGCTCGAGGCGAAGCTCGGCCGCGCCCCGTCCGACGACGAGGTCGCCGAGCACATGCAGCTCTCGCGGGAGGATTTCGAGAAACTGCTCGTCGAGGCGAACGCCGCCAGCCTCGTGAGCCTCAACAAGAAGTGGTGCGAGACGGACAGCTCGAAGGACGTCCGCGAGATCGACATCCTCGAGGACAAGAAGGGGGACGACCCCACGCGCCGGATCCAGAAGGCCGATCTCATGCGGCTGGTGACCAAGGGCCTGAGCCGCAACGAGCGGTTGATCATCATCCTCTACTACTACGAGGAACTGACGATGAAGGAGATCGGGGCCACCCTCGACCTCTCCGAGAGCCGCGTCAGCCAGATGCACAGCGCCATCGTCGAACGGCTGCAAAACCAGCTCGAGCGGCGGCGGCCCGAGTTCGCGATGTGAGTCCCGGCAGGCTGGGCGGGATGCGCAGGCATCGCCGCCCCTCGCAAACTCGCACAACGCGGGTGACTGGCAGAAAAAATTTAGGTTGAAGTTTCGGGAGTCGATGTGTCGATGACGATGGAATGGCCGCAGCGAACGCCGACGATGTCGGTCGGACGCTGGCCGACGACTGGTGTCGCCGGAACATGAAAGCGCGGCAACAATAGGAGCGAACACAGACGGGTGACGATCGCCTGAATCCGACCGAACCATCCGACGCCTGGCCGCGTAGAGGCCGGTCGGGGGTCAGAGGGAAGCCGGAAGGCGAATCACCACACTGTCTGCAAGGAGTGCAACCATGAACATTCTCGGAATCTTCTCGACGCACGGTGCCCAGTCGATCGGTGGCGTGAAGGGCGTGGAGTCCACGAAGGCCGCGCAGGGCGCCATCCAGCAGGGCGTCGGCGAGGTGCACGACTCGGTCACGCTGTCGGTGGACGCGGTGCGGGCCGCCGAATCGACGGCCGACATCCGGTTCGACAAGGTGAACGCGATCCGCGCGGCGATCGCCGACGGCTCGTACGACACCCCTGAGAAGCTCGACCTCGCCCTCGACCGCCTGCTCGACCGCCTGGGCTAAGCCCGCTTGACGGAGCGTCGGCGACGATCCGGTAGCGGACGCCGGCGAGGAGGCGCTTAGGACGTTCGGCGGAGCAGGAACGCCGCCGAGTCGCGGGCGGTCTCGAGCCAGCGGTGCGATTGCCTCGGGAGTTCGACGTGCAGGCCGCCCGAGTAGCGTGCGGCCGCGAGGGCGGCGAGGAGTGCCGGGAACTCGACGTCGCCCGTGCCGAGCGGGAGGTGCTCGTGGCGGCAGGCGAGCATGTCGTCGACGTGCACGTTCACGACCTCGGCGGCCCGGGCGGCCAGCAGCGTGGATGCGGGCCGCTCGCCCATGCATTCGAGGTGGCCGAGATCGACCGTGAGCCGCAGGTGCGCGGGCCGGCCCAGCCGTGCCTGCAGGATCGCCTGCCGCGCGAGCGTGTCGATGAACATGCCGGGCTCCGGCTCGAAGCCCAGCACGATGCCACGCCGGGCAGCGTGATCGAGCACGGGGCCGAGGCTGTCCGCGAGACGCTGCCAGAGCGTCTCCTCGTCGGCCGCGTCGCGGGCCACGCCCGACCACAGCGAGACGACCGGTGCCCCCAGTTCCACGGCCAGGTCGATCGCGCGCACGAGAAATCCGGTGCGCCGGTCCCGGTCGGTGCGGTGGGGCGAGACGAGCGTCGGCTCGTGCTTGCGGACCGGGTCGAGGAGATGCCGGGCTCCCGTTTCGATCACGCGGGCGAGACCGGCCGCGTCGAGGACCGCACGCCACCGGGCCGTCTCGGCGGCGAAGCTGGATGAAAACGGGTCGAGGAGGTGTCGATCGGGCGTGATCGCGACCGACTCGTAGCCGAGGTCGGCGAGCATCGGCACCGCGTCGAGCGGAGCGACGTCGCCGATGCCGTTGGTGCTGAATCCGAGCCGCATGGTCGGGAGTTCCAAGGCCGCTCAGGTGGCCGACACGAGCTGCCGGCCGAGGAGGAACGGGGCGAGCAGGAGCAGGACGACGATCGCCCAGGCCTCGCCGCAGACGGCCAGCACGAGCACCGCGGCGAGCGTGATCATCGACATGATCGCGTTGCCCACCGCCCGTTGCACGCTGCCGCTCGCGGGATCGAGGATGCCGAGCGCAGCGCGGAGCAGGATCGACGCGGCCAGCATGCCCCACAGCGTGAGCCAGGCGCCGAGCCTTCCCTCCCGCAGCCAGACGGCTCCGCCGCCGGTGGCGGCCAGCATCCAGATCGATCCACCCGCGACGCAGAGCCCGCACAGCATCGCGAGCGTGGCGATCGCGAGCGTGCCGGCGCGGCTGCGGCCCGCCTCGTCGCGGGCGTAGAGCGTGATGCCTCCCGCATAGAGACCCATGCCGATCGGGATCAGCCAGTCCGACGGAGTCGTCGGGCCGCCGGCGGCCGTCATGCCAAGCAGCCAGTTGAGGCTGCGGCACGTTCCCATCACGGCCGGGCCGAACGCGGTCGGCTTGGCGTGGCGGTCGTACATCCAGACCGCCGCGGCGAGCGCCGCGCCGACGAGCGCCACGCCGGGATGGGCGGAGCCGAATGCGGCCAGACAGGCGCTGAGGCTGCCCGCGGTGAGCAGCCCGCGACCGACGGCCGCGGCCGTGCCGATCGCGATCGCGCCGGAGGGAAGCGGTCGCTCGGGCCGTTCGCGGCGATCGAGTTCGACATCGAACACGTCGTTGAGCACCATCCCGGCGGCATAGAACGCCAGGCTCGCCCCGAGCGCCCACCAGAAGGCGGCAGGCAGGGGGCCGACCTCCCGCGTCCGCGACGCGATCAGAAAGCCGGCGAGTACATCGGCCGCGGCCGTCGCGTGGTTCGGAATCCGCAGCAGCCGCAGCCAGCCGAGCAGCGTCGTCATGGTGTGTCCCGGAAAGGCCTCGAGTGTAACTCGCTTCGTTGCCGACGGTTCGCGAGCGTTGCGGACGGTGGCATTTCCTCCTTTTCAGTCAAGGATCGGTGTGCTTACCATAGAGTGTTGGGGCGTTCCTTCAGTGTCCACGCTTCCCTCCTTTTCACAGGTGACCGTCATGAACAGGTTTCTCGCGTTTTCCGCCGTCGTCGCCATCGCTTCGGTCATCGGCCTCTCCAGCCGCCTGTCGCTGGCGGACGAGGCGAAGATCGCGGCAGCCGAGAAGTATTTCTGCATCGACATGTGCAACGAGTGCATGCGGGCATGCCGCGAATGCCTCGTCGGCTGCGATTGTCCGCACTGCAAGAAGCACTGCCTGACCTGCATCGAAACCTGCCGGGCCTGCGTGGCACTTCTGGAACTGGGGTCACCGCTGGCGGGGGACATGTGCGCACTCTGTGAGGAGGCTTGTGAGGAGTGCGCCGAGACGTGCGAGGAGTGCGGCGACAGTCCGTGCTGCAAGGCTTGCGCCGCAGCCTGCGAGAAATGCCATGACGCCTGCGAGGCGATCGCCGGCGAAGACGAAGACGAAGACGAAGACGAAGACGAAGACGAAGACGAAGACGAAGACGAAGACGAAGACGAAGACGAAGACGAAGACGAA
>Ga0136644_10000491_pt1 | contig 31546 bp, 41 predicted proteins | sample C_130820_EF_Meta_FD_94780 | JGI IMG/M metagenome (GOLD analysis project Ga0136644, IMG submission 94780) | Freshwater microbial communities from Lake Croche, Canada to study carbon cycling - C_130820_EF_MetaG (v2) (version 2) | ecosystem: Environmental > Aquatic > Freshwater > Lake | place...
ATATACGTGACCTATTATGCTCTGGCATCTTTCAATCCCATGCGAACCCTTATGCTCTCATGCTCTCGCACACCATAATTACCTGAGTTGCGTTAATACCGTTACCATTTATCGTAATAGGTTACTATCTGCATTCAATACTTTTTGTATTTCAGTCACAACATATAACACATATCGTATTTTGTGACCATTTGCCGTAACAAATATTATTTCAAGCTTATTAAAATCTTGGGGTAGTGTGGTGGCACCCCTAGTGGGGGTAGTGGCAATACTATGTTTAGGAGACATTTGGGATGGGACCCAAATAAGCCGGAGGCGTCTCCTAAACATAGTCCGCATTTGATTTAGCACATTTTTCCTTATACTCATCTGTTTTTCTGTATAAGTCATACCCCCTCGCATACTTTCTATTTTTTATTACATTGTATTTCATTAAGAGAGAAATAACTTGCCAAACTTCTACATCCATCTTTTCACTTATAACTACTATATCAAGCATTTCTTCATTATACATTTTTATGATCACTTTATCTTTCTCATCATCAAAATATACTTTTGGCATAGTCTCTGTTACTATATTCATTTCTTTTGACTTTATGATTTTCTTCTTTTTTGGTTCAGACTTCTCTTCTACCTTTATTTCTGTTTCCTTTACTTTCCAAGCTATAAACTTAATATCCAAAGCACTACTATTGCTTTTGTTTCTTAATGTATAATTAGTCATTGGTAACTTAGACTTTATGTAATCCCTAAATTTTTCAGGTGTTATATCAAACTCCTTTAAGCAATCTCGGTTATCTTGTCGGAACTTAAACCAAATATCGGTTGAATTCATTGATACATCTTTAGTTGTTTGGATTATATTTTCACTCCACCAGTTATCAATAAGAGAGAAATTTGATTCCACAAATACCCCAGTCTCTACATCTAATAAATCTTTCAGTTCATAGTCTATTGTATCCACCTGTTTTTTAAATATACCGATTGAAGTATTTAATTCACGAATTATTTTACGAACATTTTTTATTTTGTCGCTTGTCTTGAACTTATTTTCTCTCAAAGCTGTTAACTCTGAAACATCTACTTCTTCAACGATTAACTTCAACAACTCTTTACAATTGAACCAAGCAACTCTTAATATTTTTGTAGGATCGTCATAATGAGATAAGTCATTAATATAACAAATACACTTATTTGTTGATACCCATTCGTACATGATTGGAGATTTATCAAATTTATCAATAGTCGTATTGAGAGAAACTAACCACGCAAAATTAATATGTTCATTTCTTAATAAATCATTCTTTATTTTCTCTCTTTCCCTACTAGGAACTCCTTTTTTATAATTCTTTGCATCTACTAATATATCAAACTCATCAAAATGCATATGAAAGTCTCCTTCCCCACCTTGTGTGTGCTTATCGACTATATCAAACCCTTTAAAGTCTTTAAAGGTTTCCGCATAAAACTTAAATGTCTTCTCTCCATCTGAACCTTTATGAGAATTCGATTTATTTGTTAGTTTTATAGCATTATCAAAATTTTCACTTATTTTATTTACTTGCTTTTCTTTTTCCAATAAAAGAATATCGAATTTCTCTCTTTCTTTATAAACTTCTTCTTCGATCATTTGTTTACTTTCTGTTTCATATACTTTTATTTGTTCTCTCAAACCTTTTATCATCTCTTCTAATTTTTCATTCTTCTTTACAATTTGATTTTCATGTTCTTTGTACATGGACTCTATTTTGTCTTCCATCTTTTTGTAAATTTCTCTCTGAACTATTAAATCTAATTCTAATTTTTTTATTTCTTCTTTTGATTCTTCTTTTATCTTATTGTATATTTCTTTGTGCGACATACTCGCTGCAAAATTTCTTCCTCTAACAATGGATTCACTCCCAATTTTTAACATTTCATAATTCTCTTCAGGAGAGAAATCGGTAATAATTTGAGGTATTTCTGCTGCTGTTGGTATTAATATCTGTATCTTTCTTTCTGCCATCTATTACATAAATATATATAAATGTTTTTATATACATTTTAAAAATCTTTGCTTCATTTTTTATGATTTACATAGTTTAACAATCTTATTTGTTTCTTTGCTTTTTTTAATGTTGTGCACTTTGCTAAAACTCGTTTTGTTTTTTTATTTATAAGACGATAACACTTTTTATTACGAACTTTCCTTGTTTGATAAGGCATTTATATATTACTTACATATTTTATTTACTTTGTTAGATTTTAAAATTGATTTAAATATATTCATTCTACTTTATACAATATAAAATGGAACTTCAAACAGAACAAATTCAACTTATTAATGGAGATGCCTTTTCAAAATTAGATCAAGTCGAAAACAAAACGGTTCAAACTGTTTGTATAGATCCTCCATACAATATAGGGAAAGATACTTGGGATAATATTGGCGCCGGATATATTGAATGGATTGTTTCTATTATTCAAAAACTAGAAACAAAAATGAAAGATAATGGTTCTTTCTTTGTATTTCATAATGATATGGAACAAGTTGCAGAACTTATGTGTTCTATCAAAAAAAATACCAAACTTGTATTTAAACAAATGATTGTGTGGAATAAACGTTTCGAATCTTCAAAAAAAAAAGGATTTATGGATGGATTTATTGTCAAAAATGAATTACATAATTGGAACAAAATGGCAGAATATATTTTATACTACACTTTTGACAACACATACAAAATTGCAGAAGAGAGAAAAAAGAAAAAGGTATCGCAAATGACAATCTCTCAAGAAATTAAAAGTAAAACTGGGGGTCTTACCGGTTGGTTCAGTAATATTGAAACTGGGAAAAATCTACCTACGAGAGAAACAATGATCCCTATTACAAAACATATTGGACTAGAGTATGATGACATCGTTCCTAAGTATAGAAACCTTAAAACGGATCATAGTATTTGGAATTATGATATCGCAAAAAGAAGTGATGTTCATGTCACTCCAAAACCAATAGACTTACTAGAAAATATTATCAAACATACTACTGATGAGGGTGATATTGTTTTAGATTGCTTTGCTGGTTCTGGAAGTATTGGGTTCGCTTGTATAAATACAAATAGAAAATGTATTATGATTGAAAAAGACACTGAATATTGCAAACATATTTATTCTTCTATTTCTAATTACTCAATTGAAAAACCTTCAACTGATTTGCCTCCTAAGACAGTAACAAAACGTAAACCAAAAAAAAAACTTGTAATTAATGAAACAGAAAAATAAAAAAGGTATTTAATTATTTAATTAAAGTTACAAATTTAAAATCTATTAACTACTGTTCTAAGTCTATTTATCCAAATGTCGTCCATAAAGTCGTAATCTCCTACTAAGCGGTTGCCTTCACGAGTCATTACTGTAATGTTAAACCCACGAATCGTGTACCTATTGTCGTTTCTTGATAAGCAATGCCCTAACTGAACATCTGTCTCTCTTGGATCTACTCTTGAGTCTCTTGTAAAATCTTCCAACTTGAATTCATAACCTCTTACAGGACATTCCGTAAAACCCTCTGCATTAAAGACTCGCCTATTTTTTTCTGCAAAAACGTCTGTTAACTTTGCTTTGTGTGAAGTCAGTAGCTCTTCGTATATTGTCCAATAACCTGAAATCGCTTTTGTAATGTCTCTAACGTTCGAGGCAAATACTAGCATGTCCAAGTAAGCCGAAGCCAACATCAAAGGTGTGCTTGCGTCTTTTACTGGAATCGCGCAGTTCAACTTAACATCTTTATTTTTTATTCTTCTCTCAGACTCACTTGAGAGTTGAATAGGAAATAATCTGTCATGTCGATTCTTGAATACATAGCCGTCATTCCCAGGAGTAGAATAAATCCCTGTATCGAACTTATTCTCTAAGCCATCGGCGAACATCTTTGCGTGTGGATTATGACAACAACGCCCCACATGTCCTTTTGGAAGCACACACAACTTATTTTGCTGTTTTTCCCTTATTTCTTCAATGGAGTTTATGATAAAACGGCTGATATTGTTAAAAGCTGTATCTAATGTGCTTCTGTTTCTTGCAGGAGCAATCTCCTGGCAACAAAGAACACCTTCATAATACCTACCTTCATTTTCATGCCATAGTGCGCTACTTTCTTGGCACGCAATATAGCATGGATCTGTAAATATATTATATCGCTCTTGCTCCATTACTACAGGTTGAATTTGTTCTGGGTTCATTTTATTATCTTATGCATATATGTTTAAATACTTATTTTATTTCAATTTTTTTTTAAAGTATTTTTTTATTTTTGTAGAGTAAATTTACACCTTTTCTCATTTAAAACGCCTATTATTTATAATGCATTAGATAAATATTTTTATATATTCGTTTAAATATAAATTATTTACTATTATATTCATTATATAATGTTGAATAATTTTGTTGGTACTCAATATCGTTTAGCAGATAATTGGTTTAATAATATTGATATAAATATTTATAAAGATAAACAAATCAATTATTTAGAGATTGGTGCATTTTATGGTGCTAATATTTTATCTGTTGCGAATACTTATGGATTACATAATGATAGTAAATTGTATTGTATAGACCCTTGGGAAGATTATGATGATTATCCTGAATATAAAAACGAACAATCATCAATCTATAACTCATTTATTAATAATATTGAAAATTCTGGAGTTAAAGATAAAATAATAATAAATCGTGGATATTCTAATTCAGAAATACCAAAGTTTCAAGATGATTTTTTTGATATTATTTATATAGATGGAAATCACGAACCAGAATATGTATTAGAAGATGCAGTTTTAAGTTTTAGAAAATTAAAAAAAAATGGTATAATGATATTTGATGACTATGGATGGGGGGGTCCTGAATTAACGCAAAAGGGTATAGATGGGTTTTTATCTGGTTATCATAAAAGAATAAATTATTTAGGTGAAAAACACAGTCAAGTATTCATTAAAAAAATCTAAATAATGGACGTTTTAAATGAGAAAAGGTGTAAAACTTTTTCATATTTGAAATGCACATGTAAAAAAAGTAAAGCCAAAAGGCATAACTTTTAAAATTAATTATTTTAAAATTCAAAAGTAATACTACGATATCTCACTATATAGGAATATTCTACTTGCAAATTCACTCTACATTTTAAACGCTGACTATATTTAATTATAAATTTTATATCCTGTTAACATTTGTTGATAATAAAATCTAACACTATTTTTCGGTGTTCTTATTCTTTCCCAATGTTCTGGTGCTAAACGTTGAACATATAAATATAATTTTTTTTTACCCATATCTCCACACCATAAATCTAAATCTTGTTTGCTTCGTAAATTTTCAATTGACACGATAAACTGAATTGCTGATTTAATATCCATTTTACTTAGTTATTTTAATATGTATATAAAAACACTTTTTTATTTCAAGTTTTTATGAAATAATCGGTGTTTTAAATGTTAAAAGGTGTAGATATAATTAATATTTTTTATAAAAAAATATTTCAATTTTTTTTATAAAACTTTGTAACTTAAAAATGTTTAAAAATACTTAAAATCTTCCTTACTAACTAGTATATAATGGGGATTGATCTTGAATGTTGTGACAAATCTTTAAGTTTTTCTTATCATTATTGGAATAACATTCGTCTTTCTATCGCAAAGTCTTTTACAAAGTACTTACATGAAGTTGTATCTACATTTATAGGGAATGGGGAAGAAGGATATGAAAAGTATCATTTTCGTCCTTTACATGTTGATTATGACTTGACTGCTTTATTTGCAGAAATACCAGAAGACATTACTGTGAATGATTTTTTGTCCAGAATACTATACAATTATCAAACGCATGATGCACTAATTTGTATTGGTCTATCTGGTATTTATTATCTACTAAATAAATCAGATTCAGATGGGTTTTATAGTCCAGGTAACTGCATGGATATAGTTGGTCTGTTCAAAAATATTAAAGAATACATTGATACAGAAGCGGTTCCTCTAGAAGAACTGACAGAACTTTTTACTTATGGGTTTGAAACAAGAAAGGGTATTACAATTACATAATCACTTATCGATCATTACTTCTTTTGCGACATTCTTGATTATTTTATTATAATTTTTTTCGTCTTCTTCTACATTTAATCCACCCATAGACTCTCCTACAATTTTCATATATTCTTCATGTTTTTTGGATGTTGTATCTTGTGACTGTGGATGTTCTTTTTGCCATTCTGGAATTTGTTTTATATTTTTATTTGCGATTCTTTTTATTGCCTGTTTTATCTTTGCTTTTCCATCATTTTCTTTTTCCCAAGAGTTTTCGTCTTTTACATATAGCGTTTCTCTCTTCAAGTCACTACAATGAATTGGTCTTTTAAAAACATCTAATTGTTTCAATCCATTGATAAATATTTTAGATATCCCTTCAGAGTATCCTAATTTTCCAATATTCTCTAAGTCTGTCAGTTTCAGTGTTAGAGAGTTCACAAAGTCCATGATATTTAACGCATCCTTACATTGTTCATTTAAAAATAGTTGTAAGTTGAATTTTGTATTATTTGTTGTTGTGTTATTTATGGTCTTACCTTCTTTTGCCATTTCTAATAATTTTTTTTGAAGTTCTTGATTCTCTTTATTTTGTTCAAGCATCTGTTTATTTTGCTCAATAATCAGTTCTTTGAACTCTTGATTCTGCTTTACAATTTCAAGTATAACGTTATTTGAAATATCTTGCTCTATATTATATATTATATTTGAACATTTTTTTAAATGATACCATAATCCGCTCCTATCTTTATATTTTTTATTACAATTCGGACATTTTATCGTGTCGTTGACAACTTTTTCAACATTGTTGAAACCATGTTTTTTTGTTTTTAAATGTTTATCCCAACTGCTTTTTTTTGCTGCATAATAGTCACAGTTTTCACAATAATAATTTTCACAATTTTCAGTGTGCAACTTTTTTGTTGAAAAGTTGCTCATAAGTTTCCTACAGAAAAAGTTTCTAAACTTTTTTTGCAAAAAAATATAAAAAATTTACAATCACAAATTAAAAATCAGTAAAAAATGAATCAAATCATAATGGTCTGAGTGGGAAATTCGGAAATTTTTTTGCGCCAAAATCTCAGCACTTTCTGTTTTTGGACATTTTTTTTGTCCATTTTTGAAAAGTAAATTCACTTTATGGAAAAAAAATCTCCTTTTTGGAAAACTAAAGTATGGGATATGTTAAATGTATGTTTTAGCTATTATAAAGAAAAAAAGATTTATAAAATTAAAATATGAATTTTTTAAATTAATATATGATGTAATTTTAATAATGAAAGGTTTTTCAAAAGACATAAAAAAAATAAAGTTATCAAAATTGAATATGAACTATATTTTGTTAACTATATTTGTATTAGCGTTATTAATTTGGTTATGGACATGGAATAATGAAAGAAAAAAATATTTGAAAATAAAAGAAGGGTTTGATATTGGTGGTGCTTTTAAAGGATTTGGTAACCAAATTAAAGGTGGTTTTGATAGTATGACAGGAGGAGCAAGTGATTTAATCAACCAAGTTAAAGATTTGTCTAATAAAGTAAAAAATTTTGGGAATGATTTGAACAACATTAAAAATGAAATTAAAAACATCCCGGGTGAAATTAGTAATATAGAAAATAAAATCAAAACCATCCCGAATGAAATTAATGACATATATGGTAAAGTGGAAGAATTTGGAAATGAAATTAAAGAATTTCCTGATAAAATAACTGGATTTTTTAATAAAGTAAAAGATGTTTTAAATAACATCATTGTAGTACCACTTCAAACATTATTCAACGGTTTAGGAGATGTTTTTGAACAACTAGGACAAATACTTCAATTAATTGTTTCCAAAATACAAAGTCTTCCAAGTTGTATATTTTTATACTTTACAGATTCATTTTGGGGGTCAGTAAACTACTTATATGTAAAAATTATACCTGAATTTATAAGAAATTTTTTTACAGCAGTCTACAATTTTTTATTCAAATGGTTTTTTGATTACTTAGCAAATGTTTCTGGTTATAATAATACTGTTAATAAGTGTTATAGTTTCAATGTAGATCAAAATATTGATAAAATGAATAATGATTTTAATAATATTGGGAACACATTCAAAAGTAGTTTTGGAAATTTAGGTAGCGCATCTTTCGGGTTTTAACTTATTTATTAATATAAATATATTTATTATATTAAATTAATAAAATGTCATTTGTATATCTTCTTGAATCAACTGACAAAGCGACATATGTTGGTGCAACAATAGATGTTGACCGTCGTTTAAGACAACATAATAAAGTAATAAAAGGAGGTGCACATGCAACAGGAATAAAGGTAGACAAAGGGGAATCTTGGCACCGCGTTTGTTATGTAAAAGGATTCCCTGATTGGCAGGCAGCATTACAATTTGAATGGCGTTGGAAACAGTTAACTAGAAAATTACCATCTAATATGACACCTATAGAAAGAAGAAAAAAAGCATTAGAACAGTTACTAGCTTTAGATAGACCAACAACTAAAGCATTAGCTTATACAGAATGGCCAAGTGCTCCTGAAATTATTTGGGAATAAATAAAATCATATTTACATAATAAACAATATAAAATGAACTAATTAATAACTTTAATGAATTTGTTTAACGTTTTACTTTTATTTAATTTTACATATGGACTCATAAACTTTGGTCATTTCAGTATGAATCATGCTAGAAAGTACCCAATTTCTCGTCCAGTGAAAAATATTAATTCCAATAAAGAGCCAAAACAGATTCAAAATCCAAACTATATACCTGAAAAAAATGAAACTATTTTAAATAATAAGCCATCATATCGTAAATACAATATATTTAAACCCAATTCGGTTTATGAAGAACAAATTAAAAGATTGAATTCTAAAAATTATACTATTCGGAACAGTGAAATTCTAGGTTCAAGTAGATATAACAATGATGAACAAAGTGATATTAATAAAGAAGATGATGAATTTGATGAAGACGACTATCAAGACAACTTGAACTTTTTAGAAAACTTGATCAATGGGAATGTTCAAAATAACAATACTAATACCAATTTTAGAAATCAGCCTAGTGGAGGCATTCGAATTATTTTAAATAGGGGTATGTTTAATCAAAATGATAATGATGATGATGATGATACAGATATATTTGGTAGAAATACCAAAAGTCGCAATAAAAAGTCAGAAAACTTTGAGGTTATTACAAAATATCCTTTAAAGTTTTCCGATGTAGGAGGCTTTGATAAAATAAAATCAGAACTATCACAATGTATTGACTTTTTGTCAAACTATACCAAATATTTAAACTACAATGTAAGAGTTCCTAAAGGACTTATTTTAGAAGGACCGCCTGGAAACGGGAAAACTCTTCTGGCAAAGGCTCTTGCAGGAGAAGCAAGAGTAGGCTTTATTGCTGTTTCCGGATCAGAATTTCAAGAAAAATACGTAGGTGTTGGTTCTTCCAGAGTAAGAGAACTATTTGCATTGGCAAAAAAAAATATACCTTGTATTATTTTTATTGATGAAATTGATGCAGTTGGTCGGAAACGATCTGGTGATGGCGAATCATCTGGCAATGAAAGAGACAATACTCTTAATGAGTTGTTAGTAGCGTTAGATGGTTTCAAAAACAATACTGGTATTTTTCTTATTGGAGCAACTAATCGTGCTGACTTATTAGATCCAGCACTAATTCGTCCAGGACGTATTGATAAAAGAATATATATAGGTCTTCCTGACTCAGCAACTCGTGAAGCAATTATTAATATACACACAAAAGGTAAACCAACTGACGATTCTATTGTAGTTAAAGATTTAGTTGATTTAACTATGGGTTTATCAGCAGCTCAAATAGAGAATTTGCTTAATGAAGCCATGTTGAATGCTCTAAGATATGATAAAACAGTTATGTCTCTTCAAGATATAGATATTATATTGAACAAAATGATGGCAGGATGGCAACCAACAGATCACCAGTTTACTTCAGATTTGATTAACCAAATTGCTATTCACGAAATGGGACATGCAATTATGGGGTTGGTTGCAAAACATCACGCAAAAATGACAAAAGTTATAATTAATTTATCATCTCCACAAAGTCCTGCGTATACTGTTTTTGAAGGATCTACTACTTCTATTTATACGAGGGAAGCTCTTTTTGAACACTTAGCAATTCTTTTATCAGGAAGAATTGCAGAAGAAATTTTTTATGATATTAGTATAACTACTGGTGCAATTAATGACTTTGAAGAAGCATTAAAGTTGGCCGAAAAAATGGTAATTTATTATGGAATGGGTAAAAACATTATATATCCAAGTCTTAGCGACAAGTACAAAGAAATGATAGATAATGATGTTATTGATTTAATTAATGATGCAAGTGCTTACTCTACTTTTATTTTAAAGAACTGTAAAGAATTAATTGTAGAAGGAGCCGAGTTATTAAAGAAAGATAAAATCCTCAAAGCAGAAACATTAATAGACTTAATCAAAAATAAGTATCACCACATTTTTGATTTGAAATATTCAAAGTAAACAAATTATTTTACTAGAACACATTTTTTTTCACAAAATAAATTGTGAATATGTAAAGTTTCAAAAACAATATGTAAAATTGATCCTATCATAAAAACAGTTATTACTTTTGACTTACTAGTAATAAATAAAGAAAGAAAAAATCCAACTCCTATAAAAAGAAAACCTTCAAAAATACTTTCTAAAAGTAATTCTATTTTTGATGTAGTTGCAACAAATCTATTTTCATTATTTTCAATGTTTTTAGTGCACGCATATCCATTGTTACAATAAAACGTATGAACCCCTAATAAGAACCCAAAAAGATGTTTGAAAAACCCTGTGATAAATAATAATGTGTAACAATCTGTTCCTGAGTAAGATAATAAAGTATATATTACAGAACTATATATACCTACAAAAACAGATTCCAATATATAATACATATTATATACTGGAATAAAAAATTGAACTATATTAATAATGGTAAATTATAAAACAATATTGTTAACTATTTCATCAATGAATAACAAGTTGTTAAAAGAATTATCCAATTCATTTGATAAATGCGTAAAAGGGTACCATTTGATCAACTCTGAACCAATAAAAGGAACTGTTTGGGAATCCATCAATATGCAAATTTTCAATAAGTCAAAGTTTATTACATTCTCTAAGTGTGAAATGGGTTCACATGCTTCCGGAACCGATATTGTTAGTAGTATTGGTAATTTTTCAAATAAGTCTGTAAAATATAAAAATTCAAAACAAAATAACTTTAGTATTAGTTCATATCATTTAACAACACTTTGCGACAAAAGTAATCCTGGAAACTTGGAAAATATACTAACTGAAATCAATATAAAAAAAAATTTTGACTATTACTCTATTATTGCGAGAGATGATAATAAAAAAACTGACATAATTCATTATGACTGGTTACTTTTACCAGGAGAACATCCAATACTAAATCCATTATCATTTATTTGGACACCAAAAATAGGCAAATTCGGCAAAAATATAAATGCGCAAATAGGATGGCATACAAATATAGTAAATGGGTCTAGTATGTCAATTCGTTTTAGTATGGCATCTCAGTTATGGTTATCAATCCATTTTACGGATGAAATGAAAAAAAAATATAAAATCGCAAGTATAGATATTCAGAAGGGACCACATACAGATTACTATAGTTTATGTGAAAGTATCAAAGAGTTAAAATAAAATAAAATAATTTTATTATTCTATTTTATAGAAATGGCAAAAACAAGAAGAATACACAATAAACACTCTGGAACTATACGTAAAAAATTTTGTTGTGAAGCAACTTTTCATGGACTACACAAATGGTACGAAATGGAATTTGAAAAACTAGGTTGGATGGTTTTAGCAAAATCAAGAGGTCTTAAAGATAAAACTGATGAATATATTATGTCACTACATCGTTTAAGAAGCTCGTTACAGCATAAAATGACACATATTAAAGAAAAAGATCATAAAGATGATTTAGAAATTATGTGTAATAATGTCGATATTCTTATTGACCATGCAAAAAGAGACTTTGGTCATTGAAAATTTAGTCCTCTAAATATACGTGATCACCTTTTTTTATATTCAGTTTATTACAAGTGCCACCAGGCATTTCTAATATTAGATTTCCAACTCCAAAATAAGTTTTACAATGTTCAGTATTACAAGGAGGACAGTTATGATGTATATTTATAATAATACCATCTTTTACAAAAATTATATCTAAAGGCACAATACAGTTTTTCATCCAAAAAGAGGAAAATTCTGTATTCATTACAAAAAGCAATGCATCAAACTTATTATCAAATTTTTTTCCCATCATTCCTAACATTATCTCTCTTGGTTTTGTTAGAACTTTCGTTTTAAAATTATATTTATTTATATATGTTTGAATATACATATATAAATCGTGTTATAAAATATTTTGTTGTTCTTTAATAATGTTTTTCATTTCTCCTATTTCTTCTTCCTGTGTTTCTTTTATTTTCAAAGCCAAATTTTTTACTTTTTGTGAAATATTAGGTTTTTCTAATATGTTTTTACTAGTAAACACTGCCATGTCATGATGCTCAATCATTTCAGTTAAATATTGAGTTTCATTTACACCTATTTGTTTTCTATAAATCCATATACTAACTGCTAAACCAAAAAATAATATAATATAATAATGATACGTAACAGTTATATTTTCCAAGTCAAACATTAATACTTCTAATATGGACATAATGAAAGCCATAATAGTTGATGCATATATTTTTCCAAAACTAAATGTTACATTTTCATAACTATTAGTCATAATAGGACTCATAATATAATAACTTATCAAGAAACTAGATAAAAACATATAAGCAATTGAAAAATTTAAGTTCATCATTTATAATATAAATATAAATACTATTTAAAAATAATAATTTTAAAATATTAAATGGAACCAGGAATCATAAGTAAAGTTATTGGAGGAATAGGTAATCAAATGTTTCAAGCTGCAGCTGGTTTTGCTGCTAGTAAAAAATACAACTGTCCTTTATATTTAACAAAATATACATATCAAAATCATCATAAAAATATTGTAAATTATTTTGAAACTGTTTTTAAACATTTAGGAAATCCTATAGAACAAGAAGACTATGATAAATGTATACAAAACTTTTTCCCATATGGAATAAATAATTTCAATAATCACGCATGGGAATTTTATATGCCTTCTACTCATGAATACTCTACAGATAACTTGACTATTCCTATTCTATTTAACCAATACTTCCAATATTATCCTCCAATCGAACCATATGAGTTTGAACTACGTAGTATTTTTACGAATGGTCTTATTCATCATATTGAAACAATCAAAATGGAGTACGAAAGCAAAGTAGAATTAGATAAATCAGTATTTTTACACATTCGCAGAGGAGATTATGTAGGATTACAACACATTCATCCATTAACAACAATGAGTTATTATGAAAATGCGATAAAAATAGTAGAAGAAACATCTTCAAATATAATCATTTTTTCAGATGATATTGAATGGGCTAAACAACAAACGCTTTTTTCATCAAACCCTAAAGTTTTTTTCATTGATAATAAAGATGAAGTATACACATTGGCTTTTATGTCATTATGTAAAAAAGGTGCGATATGTGCAAACTCTACATTTAGTTGGTGGGGAGCTTTTTTGGGTGCTTATGAAAAAAGAAATCCAGTTTATGTACCTAGAAACTGGATATTAAATTCTAGAATAGATGCATTATTTCCCAAAGAATGGATTGTATTAGACTGTTAATAATTTAACTTATCTATAAAGTTTTAATACATAGTAACCTGTAAATGCAAATGCAATTGATATGATAATACATAAAAATATGGCTAATCCAATGTCCATGAATTTAATAAATAGTATTAAATTAGATTTATATCTTTTAAGTTATCATTTAATATTTTTCATTGTTTTATTTTTTTTTGTACTTGATTTTGAATACTTATTAATAAATCGATAAATATCATTTTTTTGATCCAAAATCATATCAATAATATTTTGAAAATAGCTTCGAAATTCTTTACGCATCTTGAATAAATCATTTACACATATCCAGCGTATTTCAGCTTTTTCAAATATTTTTGTTTTTTTTATTATGTTTGGATCAAGTCTTTTCTGTAAAAATCGTTGATTATTATTATAATAATAAGGTAATGCATGGTCATAATTATAACTGAATATATGCATTCTATAAGAACTATGACCATTACTTTTATAGTCAATAGTATATGTTCCTTTTTTCAACATTTTAGATAAATCCGCATCACTTCCTAAAAATCCGGTTAACTCTTCACCACCTTCACGAATAGCTGTTTGCATAAATGTTTCTGAGTTATCAGTTCCTCCTCCAAAGTCACTCCAACCCGGAGTGTCGCAATATTCATGTTCTTTTCCAAATAAAAAATACAATTTCCCATTATGAATACAAGTAGGTAATATTCCTGCTCCCATAAAGTATATAAATATTATTAAATAGACCAAAAAGAATAATATTTATTTTTCTATTGTTAAATTATATGAAACAGGGTATAACAATAATAAGTTTTCTTTTATTAATAACATTTGCATTAGGTTTTGGAATGTTATTCAAAAATAAAATTGTAGAAGGACATGGAGGTGGTGGTCATGGTGGAGGATTTGGTGGCCATAGCGGAGGATTTGGAGGATACGGTGGCAGTTTTGGAGGTCGTGGAAAAGGTGGATCATGGAGTCATGGTGGTTATAGAGGATATGGAGGGTATGGGGGTTATGGAGGGGCATACGCATTTAATCCTGTATACTACAGCGGCGGATACGGAGGAGACTACTATTTAGATGATATTTTAAATCCATACTATATAGTTCGTCGACCATATCCTCCTTATTTTTATTAGTAAAGTAACATAAAAATAATTTCTATTATTTAATTTATGAAAAGTAAATCAAGTAAAACTCCTGTTATTTTAACTATAAAAATGTTTTATGACAGGACTGACAAAGACAATGGTGATGGGTTTTATCCAATTCTTATAAACTCATATGGTAAAAATACTGCAAATATATCATTTCAACTACTTCATTTTTGTGGAAAACTTTCCTGGTTACAAGTAAGTGACTCTGTAATATATGAATTAGAAGGGAATACAGGAATAGACTTATTAAATTATCTCAATTTACAAGCAAACGTAAATGCAGAACAAATACTAAACTGTGGCGGTCGTATTATTCATCCTAAAATAAACAGTGAAAGCACATTTAGAATACTAAATGCAAAAGCTTAGTATACTATAACGGCGCATTATCATCTAGTTTGAATTTTAATACACCCATTAGTTTTTTTGTACTTAGATTAAAAAAGAAATATCCCATAATACTACCTATAATACTTCCACAAATAACTTGCAATAGTGTATGACTATTATACTTTATACGTTGATATCCTGTATATAGTGACATTAGTAGGAAAAGACAAACAACTTTGTTATTTTTCAATGCAAAGTAAATGAAAAATGTAGAATAAAATACTTCTTGTGCATGACCAGAAGGCATTCCATAACTATCAAAAGGTATTATTTTTCCAGATGCTTTTAAAGCATTAAATAAATTGATTTCTTCAGAAGGTCTAGGTTGTTGTATAAGTATTTTTAATAAGTAGTTTAATAGTATATTCAAAAAAAATCCAATTAAATAAATTATTAATAGTGTAGATTTGTTCCATAACAAATAAATAGATGTAAATAACAAAACAAATGGTCCTAAATAACCAATACTGTCTATGTGTTTTATCATATTATCATATATGTTTTTAAACATATAATATAATAATATTAATATTGGTACAAGTTTTCACTTATTATTGTAACACACCAGTCACAACCATTCAAATTTACGACGTTTCCTCTATCATCTAATAGTTTAACTCTCAAACGGCTAATATTCACAGGTCCAAAATAAACTCTTTTATTATCCTGCATAGAACCACCAAATTCAACATTCACATCTCCTGTATTCATGCTACCCAGTTTGATTGGAAGAATTGCAAATGTATCAGAAACAACAGGAGATTTAAGACGATAACTATATGTTTTTTCATTATTTTTCATTATTTCATTAATAGTATAAATTTGACTTTGTGTTAATATTCTAGGTGCACTTGGTAAAACTTGTGGTGTTGGTGAATATGTAGCATCAAGTTTATCCATTAATAATGCTCCTGCATCAGCGTCATTTGCCAAAGTCAAACTATTGAATTTTAAATTTGAACCACTCGGATTTGCATTTATACAAGTATATGGTAAATCGGGTGAATAATAACTAGGTAGTTTGACTACTTTTGATAGTTCAGTAATTCCAATTAAACCACTATTTATATGATTTTGGTTCAAATCATCAATTACTAATATAAAATATTTTGGCCCGTATAACTCTGGTATCGCAATTGCTTTATTCCCATTTTTACTAACATTTACAAAAGGAATACGAAAACCAATTACCCAACCAAGTGTTTGATTTATTGCAATAGTAGGATTACATGCTAAGTTACAAGATAAGTCAGAAGTAACATCAAAAAAAGTTATAACTGTATTTTGATTTACGGTGTAACTGCTATATGTTGCACCATATAAATTGAAAGTTATTTTTGCATTGACAGGATCAATTGCAACTGGACTATTTGGAACAGGTAAAGCATTTGAAAAATTAAAACCTGCATTAATAAAACTATTTGTTAAGTAAGTTACTAATTTTGTTTGTGAATAGTTTCCAGATGGTATAGAAATTCGAACATTTTTTTGTATATTACCACTAGAGTCAATAAAAGATAACCATAAACAAGTGTTTCCATAACTTTCATCAATAGTATACCATGTATACGGAATTGCAAAAGAATATAATCTTAAAGACAAAACATTTAATAACGGTTCTGATAAATCTAAAGTATAGTCAGTAGAAGTTTCATTCGGAGAACTGGCCTGACGATACTGACTATCTAATACAATAATTCTAGATGTTGTGTTTTTTAAATTTGGATTCAAAACATCTTGAGCAACTGGCAAAGAAATTGTGTTTGTAACTCCTAACTGTTCACGATTCATAGGTACTTGTGGATTGTTATAAATATCAATTTTTTGCTTTCTATCAGTATTTTTATTTTTTTGAACTTTATTACTTTGTTCTAATACTTCATTTTTTATCCATTTAGTTGTTTGATTATCAGTGTAAGCAGTGTCTTCATCCAGTTGAGTTACATAGTCTAGTAATTTATTTTGAACATCTTGAAAAAAAACGACCATTATATTATTTTTCTCAGTTGTAAACTTGTCAATATAAAAATCTGTTTTTTTTTCAACTAGTTCTATATTAGGCTTATCTATATCCAAAATTAATAACAATTCAGAAATAGTATAATTATCAACATTAGTATCAACTGGTCTAGACATAATATATAATATAGTTTTTTTTTATATTCTTATTTTCCTTAGGTAGTGCTTTTTTTATGGTTCTATATTTTCAGTTGTTTCAGTTTTATTGTTTCTGAAATAACTTTTGAATATTTTTTGTATTTCTAGACTTAAATCTAAATCTTCACAAGCTTTATGTTTTAATAACTTATCCGGAAATAATAATAATCCGGAACCACGTTTAACATGTGTTTTTTCTTTGAACAGAATATGATCTAATACAACTAGTATATGAGAATTATATCTTTCTATAACAGACCGATCTATTCGATAGTCACCTTTATAAATATTTCTATTATAGTTTCCAATATCATATACTTTATAATATTTATCAAAACAAATACTATTACGTATTAATCCAATACCTTCTATTTTATTTGTAGTATTATTCATTTCTATAATAAATACGAGGGAATCTGGCAATACTTTATTTGATATTTTACAAGGAGAACAATAAATACAACCGGTTATATTTTTTTTGATACGATAGTTACAGTTTTCTTGCCAAGTTTCATTATTAAATCTACTTGTTGCAATTACAGGCATATTTTCTTTATAATTTTTATTATTAGTATTAATTACGCTTCAATTTTAATTTAATTTTATAATAATCATTTAAATGACATCATTCATTTCAGTTGCAAGTCATTTCAATAACAAGAATTTGAAAAAAATAGTAAATGTTTATCAGCTACAATATAAAAATGGTGTTGCCCAAGGGTTAGGGGACTATATTCGAGGTTCTTTTTGCTTATTGCAAATATCCAATATTTTAGGACTACAATTTGAAATGAATTTATTTAACCATCCTATTTCAAAATATTTACTTCCTGTCACAAGAGAAATGGAAACTATCAATTATTCAGAAATATCTAAATATGAAAACACAAACTATATTCCTACTACTGTAAAAACGTTTAAAAAGAACTCTATACGTTTTTTTATTGACTTTATTGCAAAACTGAATTCTCTAGATAGAAAAGAAGATACTTTTTATTTGTTTTGTAATAGTTTTCCTTTATTTGATGATATTAAACCTCTAGGAAAACAAATAATTCGAAGTTATTTAACACCGAATACTTTAATGAAAGAGTATATTAAAGAAAAACTATTCAACTTACAACTAAAACCAAAAGAGTTTACAGTCATACATATTAGAACAGGTGATAGATACTTGTTAAAAAACAATAACCTAAACCCAAATATAGTAAAAAAAATAATAAGTATTTTACAAAAAAACATGAAACAAAATATAAAATACTTATTAATAAGTGACAACAATGATATAAAATTGTTATTGAAAAATGTAATTCCAAGTTTAATAACTCAAATAAGCAAAATTACTCATTTTGGAGAATCAACAAATCAAACAGATGACTCTATAAAGGAAACATTATTAGATTTCTACATAATGTCTTTTTCATTTCAAGTAATTAGTTTTTCACCTTATAATTGGGGTTCTGGTTTTAGTGAATGGTCTAGTAAACTTAATAATATACCATTTTCCAAGATACAAATTTTAGATAAGCTATCTTAAACTAAAATAAATTATTCATTTTTACTTTTTGATTGGTACTTCCAACATAAGCATTATGACTACCGTGAAAATATTTTATTCTATCATACTTCATATACATTTTAGGATTACAAAAATAAAACAATACTTCTCCCCAAAGAGGCAAATCACCCCATCGGTAAATATAAATATAGTCAGTTTTTTTTACCTTTTCAATATATTTTTGAACATTTATATTTTCTCTCAATAGTCGTAAGTTTAATCCAAAAACATTTGTATAAGGACCTGATGGACTATGATCAATAATAGAATTTTTCAAATTCATATTTTCTTTCAAAAAATTTTTTGTAAACAAATTTAATCCATGAGTTACATATTCATGATCTCTTGACCATAATCCATAAATAGCTATTTTATTTTGTAACAACATAAAAAATTCTGGTATGTCAAAATCAATAATACAATCTTCATCTATTCTTAAAATATAGTCATAGTCTTCGACAAATTTCCAAAAATCTATGAACCAAAAAGAACACATATGTCTATAATTCAATCCAAATGAATTAGTTGGTTCATAAAAAGAAATATTTTTTTTGTCATCTTTAAAAGCGTGTTCTTTAATACAAATAAATTTTAATTGTAATTTTGGTGTAAATTTCATAATGTATTCTTGATGAATAGGTAATATGTTTCCTTCATGAAATATTAGTATATCTATATTCAAAAAACCTAAGTGATTAGCAATTGAAATATTTCTTTTAATAAGAGAACTATATTTTTGAATATTTGTGTAACCACGTGTTAAAACTCCTACAGCTATTTTTTTTATATCCATTATTTTATAGTTTATTAAATGAATTAAATAATTAATATTTATACTAAATTTTCTTCATATACTTTATCTTCCATACATTTATACCTTTCTTTATTCATTTGCTCCTTTAAACAACTCCAAGGTGTACATTCTTGAAGAGCGACTAATCCTTTTTCACAAAACATATTCAACAATGAAGGACTAAACCCAGACATCATTGATATATTTTTTTGAAACGACAAACATGGAAATCCATTTGTAGAGCGTAAATTCCAGAAAAGAATATGCGGAGGCTTAAAAGGTTTATTCCAGAGACGCAGTCCTGCTTCCGCATACTTGTTTTCCATTTCTTCATAAAATGATGACATATTTGTCGGTGCTTCAACCATCGGATCATCAATTTGCATATCTGAAAAAATGGCTAATATAATTCCTTCTACTTCATCAGGAGTTAGTTTTTTCTGAATAATTGCGTCTAAAATTCTATCAAATGCTTTATAAAAATTTGTACTATATCCTACTTCCCCTTGCTGTAAAACTTCTATCATTTCTACAAATGTATTACAACTATCTAGATTATGCCAAGTAGGATTACTACTAAAAGACATTACTCGTTTACCGAGTATTGACTTTTCTGCTACACGACAACCAAGCGCCATTGCACAGTTCAGGGGGTCGCCTTCCATTGAACCAGAAAAATCTAACATTGCTATCATTGGTCCAAGAACACTATTCTGGCTAGAATTATCACTCCATTGGGAGTTCAATAAATCAATTTCTAGTTGTATTTCTGGAGTAAATCCATAGTTTTTTCTTTTAATCAAATCTACTGCTTGAATAGTGAATTGATTTAGTCCAAGACGTTTTCCTTTTATTTTGATTTCACCTGAAACAGCTTTGTGAATATATGCTGCAAAGTTTTCAGCACATTTAATACGATCATCTTTTATTGTTCTTCTTGTTCCATTTTTATTCAAGTTCATAAATGCTGTTTTTTGCTTTGAAATCGTAATAGAAGTTGTTTTTGAATGGTCTATTGTGTCCCAAGTATTTCCACATTGTTTTATTTGAACTGTATCTAGTTTTTTATTCAAACTTGCAACTAGTTTTCGATAAGACATTTTACACTTACTAATAGCTCTTTGCAACTGTGATGGCGTTTTTGCTGTTTTGATATATTCGTTGAAATACAAAAGAGCAAGCTCATCAAAAATCCATCCAAATCTTTTTGACTTTGATCGTGGAATCCATTTTGCTAATAAAGACTGGTCATCTGGATGTTCTATATCTTTTCTAAGCTGTTCATTTACAGTTTCAAATGCAAAAATCATAATTGGATCACTTCTACTCACTCCATTTTCTTTACAGTAGTTACAAAAATATTTAATATCTTTCCAAGAACCAAATGGATGACCTTCATCAGAAACAAATTTTAACAATGCAAACTTCGCTAAGTTTGGATAAAATTCATTCCAAACAAGAATTTGCATATAAGCTAGTGAATATTCTCCCTTTCCTTCAATAATATCACGAGTATGTGCAATCATTTTATATGCTACAGTTATTAACTCTAAAAATTTTTCACTAGAACTTTCATATTTAAGACTGCGTAAAAACTCGCGTAGTAAATGAGACAAAAACTCAATTCTACTGGAATCGCCTCTGGTAAACTGAAAACTCAACTGAATAATTTTTTCTTGCAAATTATTAGACCATGAATATTCGGCATGTCCTTTTTCTCCAATTTGCATAGGTGTATACGAGTCAATAGCTGTGATTAGTGCTGCCATTTTACTATAGTATTAGATAGATATAGTATAGTAAAATCTTTAAACTATTTTGCGATATGTTTTTTTCTTATTTGAAAGCATATGAATACGTTTTGTATGATTTGAGTTTTTATTATCTTTATATTGTAAATTTATTTTTTCATAAAATATAATTATTATATTATTTAAATCATGAAACAATGAGATAGACTTTTTAAGTGGTATTGCATCTATATTTTTTATGGTATCAATAAATGTATTTTCATAGTTATTTTTTTTCAAAAAAAAAGGAACATCACTAGGGTCTATATCAATATTATATTTTAAAATAGATAAAATAGTATATACTTTATCAGAGACAATACTATTTCTTTTTAAAAGTCCAACTATTTCTTCTCTCGAGATATGATTTGGATTATTTAACAAAAAAATTTCTTCTTTTATTTTTTCAATATCATTATCCTTATTTACATAAATAAAAGTTAAATTTATATTACTAATGTCTTCTAAATAAAATGAGCTATAGTCTTTATCTATCATTTCAAATTCTTCTATCCATTTCATGTCTAACTCTCTTGGCTCTTCCATATTTTGTATTATTTATTAGATAAGAACTATAAAATACAATAAAATTTTGAACGTTTTTATTCATCAATGTCAATATAAGTTTCATACTCATAACCAGACATATAGTATTGTCTTTCATATTCACCATCTCCATAAATATCATTATAATGACTCCTATAGTTTTCCCAGTTAGTTGTTAGTTTATGAAATACATTTATAGCACTTAAGTGATATTCTTCTGGCGTTTCTTCTAACTCTTCAAATGAATTTTCAGGTTCAATAATTACATTTCTATTTTCATTATACCTAAAACTTACCCATCCTTCTGGTAGTCTATATACTTCTTCTTCTTTTTTTACTTCTTTTAATGAAGCATTCTTATAATTTAACTTGTCATTATCATCAATATCGTCATGTATTTGTTTATTTATTAAATCAGGAAAATCGCTATCATTCAAAATAGCTTCTACTATTTTTTCATCTAGTTTAAACGTATTTTTTCTCTTATATTCTTTTTGCACTGGAACTCTAATATTAGTTTTAAAAATATTTTGTTTATTCGAAGTCATTTTAACTCTTCTTATATATAATTATTATTATTACTCTTTATTCATTTCATTTTTTTTATAAAATAAAAAATAACAATTTAAAGAATAGTTAATATTATAACTATCTCCTAACAGCAATCTATTTTATATTATTAGACATTACGAGGGTAAAATTTCGTTATATATTCATACAGGAGATCGCAAAAATAAAGTACAAAAAAAATTTTAGGAGTGTGGCGTAGTGGTAGCGTGTCGGGTAATAACTCGAAGGACATGTGTTCAATACCTTTATCTTCTATTTTTTTTTATAAGTTATATAAATTAAAATACTTTTATATGTCGTCTACGTTTACGTCTTCTTCATCTTCTTCAATGTTCAATTTTATTTGTTTACATGAACTATTTATATTATCATTCATTATAGTTTTGTATTCATCTTCTTGTTCATTATCAGCAAAATCAATAAAGTCTTTTGTAACATTATCTTGGTTACAATATAAATGGTCTCTTTGAATAAACTCTGCAAAGTTCCCAATAGCTTTCAATCTTTCTTTATCTAAATCACTATACACTTCTAGTAAGTCACATTTTTCTAAGTCCTTACCTACACCAGACTTTTCCATTTCAAAGTCACGACCTCCAACTAATACCCATTTTCCATTACAAATTATATTATCACGTTTCCCTCTTCCTCTAAACTTTCCACGGATAAAACACAACCTCTTTTTTCCATCTTTACACATAACATGACACATCCCATTCCCTAGTGTAGCAACTACCTGTGCATAATATTCATATTCATCTTCAGAAAAACGTGTTTTCAAATTACCACTGGATTTTCCTGTAGATGCAAACTTACGTGCTTGAGACTTATGACTACTTCCTCCTTTCGTATTTTTTACCATGTTGCTTTATTAATATGTAAAGTGTTTTTATATATTTATTATTTCAATTTTATTTTAAAATAATAAAATTGAAAATATTTTAACGACAGTTGTATCATATATTATCAAAAATAATGAAAACAGAAAATATATATATTCCAAAGTTAAACTGTTCTATTGAATATTTGATTGGACAAAATGCTAATGATAATGATGATATTATAAGTATATCAAAACCAGAAGATTTATGGTTTCATGTAAACAATAAGCCATCATGTCATATTATTGCAAATATTCCTGAAAGTATAAAAAGAAAAGACTTAAAATACATTATTAATCAAGGAGTTGTATTATGTAAGAAAAACTCATATCCATCAGAAAAAAATCTGGAAATTGTATTTACAAGACTAAAAAATATAGAGAAAACAAATATTCCTGGAAAAGTTACTATTTTTGATGGGACAACAACAATCAAAACTATTTAATATTCTACTGCTTCTAATTGCAAAAGCTTATTCAAATCAGGTACATATAAACCATTCTTTTTATGTTTTTCATAAAAAGTAGACCATGTTACATTATCATTATTTTTTATACAAATGTTTTTATCTTGCATTTCTTTTTTTTGTTCGTCTGGTTCGTATCCATAATTTTCATAAAATTCTTCTAATAGTTCATCATTCGGAAAATCTATTTTTTGTAACGAATGATTTATTGTTCCGCTATATTTTTTTATTCTAATATCCCAAATTGGTGAATAAGACGCATAATATTCCCAATGATAATAGTATGCACTTTTAATATTTTCTATTTGGTGTCTTTTTAACTTGAATAGTTTCAAATAACTATACTCATCTATTTCAAATAAACATGCTTCTGGTAAAATTTTGTATGGTTTATTTATATGTTTATCATTTACAAAAATGGTATTATAAACTTTAATATCATTTTCATCAATAATGTTATATAAATTTTTACCAACTTGTAGACTATCTATTGTTGAAAAATACAACATAATATTTGCTAGCACAACAACACGATAATTTATAAACGTTAACTTATCCTTATTCAGTTTTATTGAGTTAATAATTTTTTTAGAATTCAAATACTTTGAAATTAAGTAAGTAGTTAAAGAAGTATTAATTGTATCTAGTACTTCTTCTTTACATTCTTGTAAAATATATTTTGCAATTTGTATGTAATTTCGATTATCTAATAAATGATTCAAGTCAACTGATTCTGTATCTGTTTTTATATTAAAATTTTCAACTGTTTCTCTTAATAAAAATACATCCAAATTGTATGGTCTTATTAACATATCACTAACAATTATCTGTATTATTTTTTTTTTTTCAATAGACTCATCATTTAAATTACAAAATAGTTTGTATTTTTTCATAAAATATTGATAAAATGCAGGGTTCAATGTATAATAAAAGTCAAAATAAATTTTCCATAACAAAACCCAGAGATCTTCTTTGAACCCAGAGTGATATAGTTCATATGCCCAAAATATACTACTCTCACTTTTATTAAGAATTGAAAAAACTAATGCTAGTTCAACTTCATCTTTCAAATACAAATACCTTGTAAAGGTTAATGTATCGTTTTTTTTATCAACTACCGGCAATATATTTTTTGATCTGGTTTGTCCCATTTTATTTGTATGAGTTTCTATAATTTTCATTTCAAATGTAAGCTTATATCAATTTTTATTTAAACTGAAAAAATTTTTTTAATTTAGAAGTGAAATTTAATTCTTTTCTCATTTAATAATATAATATAAATGGGGGAAAGTTGGATGGAACTAGTCAAACGCACCTTTGAAGAAGGTCGTAAAAAAAACAAAGACTACAAATATAAACAAGCTATGGTTGATGCCAAAAAAAACTATAAGCCTTCTAATAATGCAAACGAACCAAAAAAGACAAATGAATCTGATAATACTGATGAAGAAACTACTAGTTCTCCTGAAAAAATGATTAATCACAAAAAACACAAAAATTTTTCAAAAAAAATGATGGGGGGTAAGTCAAAAAAGTCTAAAAAGTCTAAAAAGGGAGGAAAAAAAACAAGAAAAGCCCGAAAGTAATTCGTTTATTTTTATAATATTATTTTTTATTTTATACTTAAAAAAAAAAACAAATAATATGCATTAATGATAATTTTATTGAGGGGACATATACGCAATAGTTTTCAAACAAATGAACTATACGAATTAATACATTCTTTGAGCAAAAATATTAACGTTAAAATTTATATACATACTTGGCATATATTACAATCAAATATTAGTTGGAGAGAAATACCTATAAATAACACAGAAATAACAGAAGAATATATTTATAGTTACTTTAAAGAGTTGAAACATTTAATTAAAAAAATATTGATAGAAGATGATAAAAATATTCAATTAGTTGGTAATACTAAAGGAAATATTGGTGAAGGACCTGCTCCATTAATAGGTTGGAAAAATTATTGGTATGGACAATATAAATTAATAAGTTATTTAAAATCGCATACTGATATAGAATTAGAAAAAAATGAAGCAGTTGTAAATATGAGATTTGACTTATTTAGTAATTTTAACGCATTTTGTTATCACAATTTTAATGGACTCCCTATAAGTGAGGTTAGAGACTTTATTGAAAAAAACAAAGAGTTTAATTCTAATAAAAATATTTTTATGAAAGATCAACCTTCTTTTGGTATAGATAATATTTATATTGGTAACATTAGCACAATACATAAATTAGTATCACATTTTCATTACTTTTTAGATAATATATTCAATAAGTACACAACAGTTCATCATCAAGAGTTTTTAGTATTTTTAGAAAATGATTCTATATTTTGAATTAACTGTAAAAACTCATTTTTATTTGTATTACTTAAAATATTATCAAACAATAACTTATTTTTTTTTATATCAAACCTTTTCAAGTCAAAAGGATGAATATTCATTGTAAGCAGCTGAAAAAAATGAGAAATAAAACGATTATTTAAAAATCCATCCTCGTGATCTTTAAAAATATCTCTCAGTAATATCAAATATAATATGCTTAAACTATAGTTATTCCAAGTAGTAGACTTCTTTAACAACTCATTAATAATAAAATCTTTGGGCTTGTTTATAAAAGATTCAAGAGAGAAAACACATAACTCTTTATATTGTTTTATAAAAGTTTTTGAAAATATATTTAAAGAACTTAACCTTTTTTCACAGTCATCACAAATGGTATGAATATTTGAAAAAGACAGGCTTTCATAAAATTTATCATTTAAAACATAAATAACATGAGCTTCTAATGGTAAAAAAACGTTTTTTGCTTGATAATTTGATAATAGATTTCTTTTTCTCTCTTCATTTATTGTTGGAACATGCAAAATCTTTTCAAAATTAACAAGAATAGGTAGTTTATCTTTCATTATGATACTACTTGGGTGAATATCTAAATTTACCAAACTATACTTGTTTAATAATTCAATAGAATCTAGTAAATATTTATAAGAATTTATAATAGTTAATAGATATTCTCTCGGATTTTCTATTTTTCTATAGAAAAAATCTAAAAATGTTGTGTTATCTACATATTTCTTCTTTAAAAGAATGTGAGAATATGAGTTTTCACTATTTATATTTATACAATTTTCAAAGTAGTCATTATCTACTTGTGTTAAATTTATATATGAATTTTTTAAAACTGGATTGAATCTATGTAAATAACCTGGTATTTGTAAAATTCTTTGAGATATTTGTATTTCGTTTAATGTAAAAAAATCATTTTTTCTTACAACATTTACATATTTTTTAGTATCTTTTATATTTTTACTTTCATTTTCATTTTCATAAGGCCAGAACATATTAAAATGATTATATTTATTTTTATTTACTTATTAACATAAAATATCTATTTTTGTATGTTTTTTTAATTTTTTCCATAATTTCGGTTGAAGACAGTTTATTTTCCAATAGTTTTCGAATTTCTTCCTTTAATAGTTCCTTATTTGAATTACAAAAATGATCATAACCTTCTGATGGTTTGAATGATTCAGTTATTTTTGATTTAATATGACTATCCATTTCTTCAAGTAATTCTCTGTGAACACTTACATAGTTGCGTCTTTCTTTTGGTTCATTTTTTTTAGTATCCTTTTTCCTGAAATAGTAACGTGCGCTTTTAAACATTTTATCCATAATATCACCATCATAACCAAGGGTTACAAGTCGATTTGTTTCATTAACTATAATTTCTTCATTTTTTTCTATCCAAACATTCCACGCTTCTTTGAATACTTTACGATCATCATATTGGTGAATTTTTGAAAAGTTATATAGTTCTATCATAAAATCTTCTGTAAACTTGTATCGATAAATACTTATATCCAAATTGTTTTTATATACATTTTGAATGATTTCAAGATTTTCAGTTCTTTTATCTGTATCCATAAATTCCATAGTATGTTCTCTACAAAAAACTCCTCCATTATTATTAGTATTGGTATTATTGATAGACTTATCAATAATATCATATTTTATTGTTTTGTATAAGTCATAATTCATTTTAAGAATAAGTTATTAATATTATTATAATTCAAGATAATTTTCATTTCAATTTTTTTAGTAACTTAAAATAAAAATAGTAAAAAAATTGATTTTATAAAGTATAGAATAATAAATAAGTATTCATTGTTAGAGTATAATTTGAAATGAACATATTACAAAAAGATATTATTATTACTATTCCAAAAGAGTCAATGAACTATGATACAGAAACTCAAAATTCTATTTTTGAATATTTGAATCAGTTAAGTGAAAAAGAAAAAGTTGCATACAATATTGCAAAAGACCATCTAGGAACGTCATTTAATATTTTGAAAAGTATTGGATATGTTTCTTGGAAAAAATCTCAAAACAAATAAACAATAAAATAAATTATCTTTTATATTTTAATTTTCTTGTAAACTTTCTATAAGTTTTTTTAAACTTTTTTGATTTACGACCACCTTTCATATACTTTGAAAACGAACTTTTAATATTATCTGTATTATTAAAACGTTCTACATTTTCAATTGTTTCACTTGTTATGTTTTTAACATCATTTATTTTTTCTTTCAATACTTTTGATACATTTGAAATCTCATCAGCAAATGTAGTTACTGTATCTGCACCTGCTTCAATAACAGCTTCTCCTGCAGTAAGAACCTTATCTATATCTCTTACTAAACCAATTCCTACACCAACACCGGGTATTGCTTCAGCTGTATTTAATGCAACACTTATAGCAGATTCATTTATTTTTGATGCTGCATTTGCTCCAATTGTAGATACTTTATCTACTATTCTATTTATTGATGGTTCTGTCACGTCCAATAAGACATTTGCATTATCAATCCCTTTTTCTATTGTATTTCCAAGTTCTTTCAAATAAGGTGGTAGTGAACTGTTATCTAATTTTTCATTACTATCATTGTAATCATCAATATTTTGTATTCTCTGAAACCCTAACATTCTTGCACCTTTGTCTATTGCAAAGTCACGTGTTTTTTTTAAACTACTCAAAGTTTTCTCACTTAGTTTAGTCAAGTAACTAACTCTTTCATTATTATCAAACTGCTCATTATTAATTTGCTGACTATCAACTTGATTACTATAAATATTTTTCTCTGTTTTTATATTATTGTTTTTATTTTTTCTTGTTTTCATATAATATAATGTTATTTATTTCTTTAAACAAATGAAACATTTTTCTGCATTTTCTTAAAATCTGAAAAACTTGTATTATATCTTTTATCAGTTATTTTTCTATCTACTTTTTTTAAGAAATTATAGTTTGCAAACTTTCCTTCATATGAATATCTATTTGCCTTTTCTTTTATTATTTTTTCTTCTTCTTCTTTTTTACTTTTTTTTGATACTTGTCTTTCAACTGGGACAGATGAATTTTTTATATTTGTATTTTTATTATAATTTTTGAATTTTACAAATACGTTTTTTTGTTGAGAAGATAAAACATTACTGTCATCGTCTTGTTTATAGTCTTCTTTTTTTTGTTGATCTTTTTTATCTTTCAACTTTTTCTCTGCCTCTTCAATTTCTAGTTCCATATCTACATAAATTTGACTACAGTTATATGTCAATACGTATTTTCTACAAACAACTTCTAAGTATCTATATGGAATTGTATTATCACTATAATATTCAAAAGAAGAACGGCTATTATTATAAAACATCAAAACATTTCCTAATGGAGTTTTTTCAATAATAATACAATTTTTTAATTCATCTAATCTTTCTTTTTCCAATTCTACTTTGTTATGATTACTTTGTATACTAATATTTTTTTTTTTCAATAATTCTAAATACTTATCTTCATACCTTTCTGGTTTATTTTCTTTTTTTTCTTCATTTTCATCATTTTCTATTTGTCGAATATCATTATCTTTGTAAAAATGATGGTCTATACTATCAAGTAATCTTGATTGTACATGTTTTGCATAATTTTTTAGAAATACGATAAGTTTTGTCAAAAATTTACTTTCAAAAATATGATTTAAAAATATACAAAAAAATAAACTTGTCACGATATAAGTATAAAAACTGTTATTCATATAATCTCCCTTACTCATTTCAATATAGTTACTTTAAAATTATATTTAAATGTTTTCATTTAAAAGTTGTTTTTTTCTTACTTCAAATAAGCTTTTTACTTCTTCATTCAAGTTTGCACATTTTATTAGTTCAAATGTTTTTTTATAGTTATTTGAATGAAGTTTAACCAAATATAAATCTTTTATTATTTTTCCATACTTTTCTTCTAATATTGCTTTATATGTATTCAATTGGAGAGAATAATGCCAATAGTTTGTATCAGGTATATGACTAATACATTCTGTTATTGCATATTTTTGAAACGAATTTATTTTGGTTATTTCTTTCACACGTTTCCAGTCGAAAATAGAAAGCGTACCATCTTCATTTTCATAAACCATATCAATAGAACCAGCTATTTTCAAGTCTTCGTGATATATCATCCATTCTGTTCGATATGGTTTTAAATTAGGAGATCCTCTTATATAATTTAAAAAGAAATACCATTCGTCTCTTGTATTTACCGGATAAAACTTATTTTTTATATGTTTTTCATAATTTTCTAATAAATCTTTATGTCTATATCCTTTTGGTAAATCTTGATTCATAAAACATTCTATATAGTAATGAAGTTCTGTTCCTGCACTAGAAACAGAATACGCATTTTCTTTCCACTGCATTTTAATTTGTTCAGGTGTCAAACCCCAATATTTGTTTTCTTGATTCCAGTTTTTACCATTCATCATTTTTTTTATAATATCATCTGCATGAAAATGAGGGAAATGACTATGATTTATAGTAGTAACACTTGTATATTTACTATTCGGATCTGTAACAATTGTATATTTATGAATAGGTTCATCAAAAATAATATTCGAATCTCTAATATTTTTATTATAGTTTGATAATATTGGATTTAACATTATAGTTGTTATTAGTTATAATATAAATCTTTTAATCTTCACAAATCAATTTTTTTCAAATCCATTTATATGGTCCATTTCCTTTGACACTTGCATTTAACTTATCTGGTTCTACTTGTATATCTAATCTTTTTGCAAAAACACACCAATAAAACATTGATCCAGATTTTCCGCGTACAATAAATTCACCATTTTTCACTTGTGTTGTTTTTAATAAAATATTATCATTAATATCATAAGACTCTTCTGAATAAATTGGTGTTATTTGCACATTATAGTCATTCGCAATATGTTTTACATAATCAGGTAACTTTACAATTACTTTTCCCGATTCATCTGTTTCATCTTTTCCTCTGTAATATATACCGG
>Ga0136644_10000493_pt1 | contig 31507 bp, 34 predicted proteins | sample C_130820_EF_Meta_FD_94780 | JGI IMG/M metagenome (GOLD analysis project Ga0136644, IMG submission 94780) | Freshwater microbial communities from Lake Croche, Canada to study carbon cycling - C_130820_EF_MetaG (v2) (version 2) | ecosystem: Environmental > Aquatic > Freshwater > Lake | place...
AACGGCTAACTTTTTCAGTTATTTTGTTCGCCGAAAAACCATACTTTTCATACAGCTCATCAGGAAGTCCCGATTCTCCGTAGACATCCTGAACTCCTAACCGAACCAACTTACCGTTCCAACCTTCTTCAGCTAAAACTTCCGAAACAGCAGTTCCCAATCCACCAATGATGTTGTGATCTTCTGCGGTTACTATGAGCTTACAATTTCTTGCCAATGTTTTAATCAAAGCCCGATCGATGGGTTTAATAGTGTGGATATCAACCACCCAAGGATTGAGTTTAGATAAAGATTGTGCCGCTTTGGAGCACTCAATCACTGTGCTGCCTGTGCCAATTAGCGCGATATCTTTTCCTTCTTTTAACACTATCCCTCGACCACATTGAAAGTCTGTCGCTTTGTGGAGTTGAGGCAATTTCTGTCTAGTGAGTCGCAGGTATACTGGCCCCTCGTGAGTCGCTGCAAATCTAACTGCTGCTTTGGTTGTGGCATCATCTGAAGGATTTAAAATTGTCATTCCAGGAAGGCCGCGCATGACATTGATGTCTTCCAGTCCCATTTGAGTGTATCCGTCGTCCCCGATTCCTAAACCGCTATGGGTTCCAACGATTTTTACATTCGCTTTTGAATAGCCAACAGAGACTCGAATGGTTTCGTAGCGGCCGGCTACAAAAGCTCCAAAGCTGCAGCAAAATGGAATGAGGCCTGTAAAAGAAAGTCCAGCGGCTGTTCCAACCATGTTTGCTTCTGCAATTCCCATTTGAAAGAAACGATCTGGGAACTCTTTGGCAAAAAGTACGCTCTTGGTGCTCACAGAAAGATCGGCATCTAAGACGACAATCTTTGGAAACTCTTTTCCTAAATCTCTAATAGCCTCTCCGAATGAATCTCTAGTTGCTTTGTCTTTTGAGGTTGAGGGAGTTGAAGGGGCGCTCATGATTTATGTCCTCCATTAAGATCTGAAAGAGCATGTTCGAGTTGTTCTTGGTTGGGAGCGACTCCATGCCACGCAATGGAATTTTCCATAAAAGATACTCCCTTTCCTTTGACCGTTTTTGCCACAATGAGTGAGGGTTGTTCAGTTTCTTTTCTGGCTTTTTCTAAAGCCCCTATGATTTGTGTAAAGTCATGTCCGTCAATTTCCTGGACGGCCCAACGGAAAGCTCTCCACTTTTCTGCTAAGGGACGAAGGTCCATCACTTGATCCACATGACCATCGATCTGGCCATTGTTGTTATCAATGAAAACTATGAGGTTATTAAGCTTAAATTTTGGCGCTGAAAGAGCAGTCTCCCAAACTTGCCCTTCTTGGGTTTCTCCATCTCCCAACAAACAAAATACCCGAGAGTCTTTCTTCTGATGTTTCAGACCCATAGCGATTCCCTGGGCGATCGAAATTCCTTGGCCTAGACTTCCAGTCGAGGCCTCTACGATGGGGAGCAAAACTCTGTCTGGATGGCCTTGAATTCTTGAATTGATCCTTCTAAGGGTCGCCAACTCACTTTTGGGGATGATTTCCCTTTCTGCGAGGACTGCGTAAAGAGCCGGTACACCATGACCTTTGGATAAAATGAATCGGTCTCGATCCTCCCACATCGGGTCACTAGGGTTACTTTTCATTTCATGGAAAAAAAGACTTACGATTATATCGATAGCTGATAGGGATCCGCCCGGATGACCGCTGCCGGCTTTTTCAAGCATTTCAAGGATATCGACACGGCATCGGGTCGCTATTTCTTTAAGTTTCTCAGGAGGTAACCTTTGAGGAAGTTTTGAATCTAACATGGCCAGCTTTATAGTCCCTCTGGGCTTGGGAAGCAACTGTTGGGTTACATCTTGCGCGCCCAACGAGTTTCAGTTAGAACCACCGCATCATGACAAGGTTTTTTGGTATTTGCGCAGTCATCAGCACCCTACTTTTTGGGGTTAGTGTGGTTTATGGATTAAATGGAATCCCAACCCATCTTTTGTGGGGCCTGATTTCGGCTATTTTTGCAGCTTTGTTGCATTGCTTGGTATTTGCAATTTTTACTGGGTCTGGAAAAGACACGCGACTTCTGGTTGAAGATCTCAGTTTAAACAAAGAATATGTCAAAAAAACAAAAGCTTTTAAAAAAGACGTATTCCCACCAGCGCTGTATGCCATTTTTTTCCTTTTAATTTTAACCAGTCTTGGAGGGGCGTGTTCAAGCTTGACCCATATCTGGTTAAAATGGGCCCATGGATTCTGGGCCTGCTTCACAATTTACTACAACGTAAAGACTTTTTGGTTGGAGTATAAGGCCATTGGAGTTAACAGCTCTATTCTTAAGGACTTGAATGCCAATGCTGGGGCCATTGTGAGTCAGCAAGCCCCCGAACCCACAGAATTTACGGTAGGTTCAGAACCCCAGAAAGTTGCAGATCTTGAGTGGGGCACTCATGTTTATGCTTTTGGAAAGTTTTTGGGGTTTTTGAGCTGGAATACTTGGTTGGTCTATCTTTATTTACGATTCATCATGGGAGAGATTCGAACCCCCATTTGGCCTTTTGTTTTGGTTAGCTTAGGTGTTTGGTTCGGGGGCACTTTTTTAAAAATTCGTTATCAAGACTATCGCCCGAAATTTCACTAGAATCCTAGCCTGCTTTCTGGCCAGAAGATTGCTCAACACCTTTTAATTCGAGTTCTAATCGACTCATGAGTTTTTCAACGTTGGAATTTCCTTTTTTGTTCGGCTCTTGAGCCTTTTTATATTCCATTAAAAACTTGTAGAGATATTGCTGGTCCTTTGACGATGAGGCCATCGCTTTTGCAATTCGAATAAGAATATCGTAAGGCACTCTCGACAACCAACGCTTGGGAATGGGTATGTTCGAACTAATGAGAGTCTTAATTACTTTAGCCACCGTTTCGGTGTTTAATCGTACAAAAGTGGGCACGAGAAATTTAAAAACCTCATTGAGCTCAACATCTGAAAGCTCCTCTGGCGACCTCCTAATTGAATTACACAGGCGGCGCTTTAAAAAATCGTTATACCGGTTGATTTGTAAAAGTTCTAACCACACCTGAATTTTGTGGTGTTTCTGTCGACTAATTTTTTTTCCAAAAGAGTGCCAGTAAATATATTCGGAACGAGTTTGTAAAAATGCTGGCCAATTTGAGATCAGCCTGAGCCCAAGCGCTAAAAATATCCCTGCCGAAAACCCTACTACGTGAGCAATGTGGTCTATGCTATCGATTCGGTCTGGAAAAAGTTGAGCAGCTGAGAGGACCAACTCTAAAAGAATGACATCAATGAAAAAAAACCAAGATGTTTTTAAACAAACAAATCCTCGACGAATGGGCAGCCAAAAAAAATATTGTGTTCGAAATTTAAAGTTGAAGATGTAGTAACTTCCCATCAATGCAAAAAGTCCTGCACTCGCTCCAACGTGGGGTATGAAGTCGGATATTTGTTTCGATGTGATCAAGCTGACCCACAGACCCAAAGAACCACCCATTAAAAAGATCGCAAAGGCGGTTAGAAAGGGAATGAAGGTCATACAGATTCGGACTCCCGCAAAAACACCAATCATATTTAGAAGAAGGTGAGTGGAAGAACCGTGGATGAAGTTCGCTTTAATCAAGCGGTCGATATCCCAGTCTCCCTGAGCAGGGGCAATACGTAAAAGTGGTCGTAGAGCCAGGTAGTTTTCAGTCTCTTGATCCACATGGTCGCTGTTGGAGGGTCTCATAACAAGGGAGGTCTCGACCGACTGGACGTATTCATTATCGGCTCGAGTAATATCTCTCGTTAAAAAATAACCCAACAACAAGCAGCAAACCATTACCACTGAAGGCCAGACCTTGGGCTTCAAAAGCTGGGGAACTTCTGGATTTAGCGGAACTAGCAGAATCATTTCACACCATGAACTTTCTTTACTGAGGTGTGAGTTATTTCGTCGTGCAGTGTCCGGTGTGACTTGCTAAAGAGCAAGAATAAATAGGTGAGGCCAAAGCTAAACGTATTTAGAGTAACCGCGATTAGGAGACGTAACAGAACCTTTCCCGGCCCAATTCTTTTGCCGTTATCTGTGTTCAGTACTCGCAGTCCTAGCAACAACTTCCCCGGAGTGCCGCCAGAAAAGCTGGTTGAGATCACAAAATACAAATAGGCGAACAGGACCTTAAACGATATTTCGAAAAGAGTGGCAATATGAGTTGATTGCTTGACTAAAAATGAGGTGATCTCTGGTTTAAAGTAGTGTCCCCAACTCGTATTTCCCAGGTGCCCGAGCAATAAGCCCAAAGTATTAGAGAGGCTGTGAATTCCCGTAAAAGCTAAATAGGCCAAAATACCGTCGACTATTATAGAGGCTAAACGCATTGGGAAATCAGCTTCGGGGCAGCTTTTAAGATGCTCCTCTTCTGCTTTTTCTAGCTCCTCCACAATCGACGATCTAAATTGATTTTGTACCGGTTCCATAACTTCATGCCACAGCCCGTTCTTGTTGTTCGCTAGGCCATTCGCCTAATAAACACATGATTCGTGACACTTCCTCTCGAACAATCTGGTCTTGTCCTTCACTCAATGGGTGATTGAAGTTGTTCGCATTGGCCTTCATTCTGTCCAGTCGAAACAGCCGAAAGGCCGTTTCGATGAATTGTTCTGAAGATAGCTGGGCAAAGTCTCTGATCGGATTGATTGAGCTTGGGATTTCATTGCTGAGAGCTCCAAAGAAGTAGAAAAAACACCCAAGTTCGAAAACAGAAGGGTGTAAGCGTTCAACCGACTGAATTACTGAAAGGTATTTTAAGCAGTGAAGGGTCGCAACCCGGGGGAACTTACCCTCGTAGAGCCATTCGCCATGTTGTTTTTCGTGCCTCTCGAATATTGAATGGGTTGAATCGGTAAATTTAAAAGAGTCGGTTTGTATAAAGTGGTTAATGGCCTCAATACGATTGGGCCAAAAGCTGGAGAGAACGTCACGCAGCTTATTAAAACCGCTGATCTCACATCCGCTAATAGCAAACTGAATCATGATTCGCTGCATGGTTCGATCTGATATTTTTATTTCGGGGGTTATTTGTTTGTTTGCAAAAAAATTGGCCAACTCAAAATATTCGTTTGCGGGGTTTGTTGGTTCTTCTTGGGTTTCCTCAGGAATGGGAGGAGCGAGTTCTAAAATTGGATTTAGATTTGTTGTCTCTTCATTGCCCAAATTTAAATTTCTCTCAGTGACAATTTCCAAAGCTTTTTCAGGAGCTGAGGTTTCAACTTCAACTCTTGGCGCTATATTTTGATCCGCTAATTGTTTTAAAGTTTTTTCCTTAAAACTAACTGGAAGGTATTCGTAGCCATTTAGCTCAAGCTCGATAAGCATTAGGCAGTAAGTGCTTTTGCAGGAGTTATAGCTGTCGGTCAATGTTTGCTCATCACCGAAGGGCTCTTCCAGAATAAGGCCGATTTCTTCAAAATTAAGATCTTCAAAACCGTTGCTTAAAGCGAAAGGCTCCTGGATAAATGTGGCCAATAGATCTTTGAAAGTCTGAGATATCTCTTCTGGTGCATTTGTAAGGGAGGAGTTGGTATTCATTATTGCCTCACTGAAAAATCTTTACGGATGTTTTGATTAAGCTCTCTTTTGATCTGGCACAGCCAGCGCTCGACCTCTTCTTGCGGTATTTTGTTTTGCTTGCTCAATTCAATGGTACTGGCGCCATTGAGGTGGCTTTCAAGAAGCTCTCGACTTTGAGGATCTAGTTTTTCGAGGGCTTGTTCGAAGGTCTTCAAAACTGCAGAAGTGACCTCTTCTATGACTACTTTTTCTAACAGCTCCTCTACATCGGCTACTAAGTCATTGTCGTAAGGCTTCATGTGAGATGGCTCCATTTTTATGTTTTGCTGCTGCGCAATAACGCGCACAACCTATTTATCGGCTGTCATAACGCAATGCTTAACAGAAAAAATGGTTCCTGCATGGATTAGCTATGGTAGACTGGGAAAAGCAATGGATAAAGTTTTGAAATCTCAAATACTTATGTTTGATATTGGGGTGTTAAAAATGTTGAGAGTTGGGTGTCTATTAGTGGTTTTGTTGTTTTTTGCGGCCTGCTCCCACCAAGAGGTGAACAAAGAAGACCCTGATAGCTTATACAACGAGGCGGAGTCTATTTTCAAAGATGAGCGGTATTTGATCGCGATCGAAAAGTATCGAGACATTAAAAATCGTTTTCCCTACAGCGCTAGAGCCGTAGATTCTGAACTAAGAATTGCAGACACCTATTTTGCCCAGGAAAATTTTTTAGAAGCTGAAAGCGCCTATGAAATTTTCAAAGAGTTACATCCAACCCATTCGCGCAGTGACTACGTCCAATTTCGGATCGGTTTATCCTATTATAAAGAGATTCCAGACAATAGTGCCCGAGATTTAAGCTCAGCCGGAAGAGCTATAGAAGCTTTTTCAGTTCTTGTAGAAAAATTTCCTAACTCTGAATTTGTTGGAAAAGCCAAAGAATATAGCTTGGAAGCTAGAAAAAAACTGGGCGAGCACGAGAACTATGTAGCCGATTTTTATTATCAACGGAAGCATTACCTTTCCGCATCCTACCGTTATGCGTCACTATTGAAAGACTTCCCAAATATGGGTTACGAAGAAGAAGCTCTGTACCGATTGGGTCGATGTTATTATCATATTCGTATGTACAGTAATGCGACGGAAGCCTTTAAAAAGCTTATAGCGCAGTTTCCAAAGACAAACTTTAGAGCAGAGTCAGAGTCTCTAATTGAAGAATTGAAAAAGAAAAACTAACGAGGGCCCAGCTCATGGCAGTAATGCCGAAGACTCAAACACTTGATGAATTGTTGCAATTAGCTCGCGAAGATTTAAGTCGTAGCCAACTTTCAAGTGCGGAAAAAAATCTCGAACAGGCCATATTATTGAACAATCAATCTCCCGAGGCTTTTAACTTATTAGGAAATGTCTACACAAAGCGGGGAAAATTTAAGAAAGCTATATTAGCATTTAAAAAGGCGTTGGTTCTCGATCCGGCCCACACAGAAGCTGCGATCGCTCTTAGTAGTTTGCAGAATGATGTGGGTAACTATAAAGAGGCTGCACTGGTTTACCAAAACGCCAGGAAACGGCTTGAACATACGCAGCCAGGTTTTGATCCCAGAATTAATCATGGACTGGCAAAAAGCCATTACTCGCTGGGAATGTCTTACATGAAGTACGAACGGTTTTTAGAGGCCCACCATGAGTTTTCTAAAGCCTTCAATCTTGAGCCTGATAACATACAGAGCGCTATTCAGATGGCGAGATGTTTATCTAAAACGGGAAATAAAGAAGGGGCTCTTAATTTATTGAAGAAAGCGATTGAGACAAGTCCGAAACATGTGGAAGCCAAAATTCAGCTCGGGATTTTGTATCATTCTTTGCGTAAACTCAAAGAGGCCTATCGAGAGTGGAAAGAGGCTTTGCTTTTAGATCCTGAAAATAAATCTGCTCAGATGTATTTGAGCATGTTTGAGTATGAAAGCCCAGTGGTTGGGTCAATCCATACAAACGAAGTTAATATTTCCTAAATACATTCATTTGAAAACGAACCTTCTAATTTTGTGGGTCTGTTTGTTGGGTTCGCTCAGTTCGACAATTTCAGTCGGTTCAGATGAATCTATTCCTAGTTTTGAAAAAGGATTAATTGATGAGGTTTTGTCTTGGGATGATTACATAAATCCTTTTTTGATAACCCAGTCCTATAAAAAGTATCCTATTCCAGCCAACGAGATGGAAGGACAAATTAGAGCTCGTTTGAAAAAAGGACGACTCGATGTCAAAACCTTATTTTCTCGAGAGGGTTCAACTGCCGAAAGCTTTTCGATAGACCTCTACCAACTGCCTAAGGAGATCTCGGAAGAACAACAGGCAGATGCAATTAATACGTGCACAATCGAAAAGTGTCTAATGAAATTGAGGAATAGGCCTGAAGCTGCCCAGCTACAAAAATCAAAAAATAAAACGGAAGCTTATAGAAGACTAATATTCGACCGGATTAAAGCCTTTCTGTTGAAGCGAGAGATTCTGGGATACGAAGATCGGAGAAGCAACGTCCCCTATTTTACGAAAATGGTAAATCTCATTCCTACCTTATCAAAAAATCCATCGACCCAAGCTTATTTGAGAAATAAGTTTTTTAAGAATCCTGAGGAAAAAGGACATCCGGTTGATTCTTGGATTCGCCAGGAAGTGGTCATTATTGCTCCCGACCAGATGCAACCCATTTTAAGAGTGTCGGAGGACTGTGAATTTAGAGAGAATGAAACCACTCTGTTTTTTGAAGGCCATATTTACACTAGCCACTATTTTGACTCGTCTCTAGTTTTGTACGAGGTTAGGCCGAACCCCAAAAACCCTAAAGAGTCTATGGTTGTGATTACCGATGTCATGGAAATTGATGAATTAAAGAAGTCGGCAGTTATTAGAGCTTTATTTAAGGGAAAGATGGTCAAGGCGGTAGTTCAATTCCAAACCGACTTTCTTGAGTCGTTGCCAGCGTCAAAGTCTAAATAGAAAGTTTACTTATTATTAAACCCACTGAGTCCCTTTTTTAAGTAGTCCTTTATACTGGTTCCAAATCTCTTTTTTAGATCTTGTAGCAATTTCTGAGGTTTTTCAGTTTCTAGAAGCTTTGAGAACATGGAAAGTTTCGCCTGGATAAAAGCCTCATCTACTGTGATGCTAGGGTCCATGGCTTTCCCCTGGATAAGTAGCGGTACGGTGGGCTTACCATTTTCCCCGCGAAGAGCATTTAAAATTTTCCGGTCCAGCAAAGTTTCTTTAGGTGTCCAAAGAGGTTTCGAGGCTATGTTTTGTTCGGCATCTAAGACGGTCATTGCGGCGAAGAGATCAAAGTTTTGGCTGTTCATATGGACATTGGTTAGTATCGTTGCCCCATTCTGATAAGAGAGATAGCCTGTCGTCTCTTTAATCGTTGAATCCCATTTGCTTTTGTTTAAAAAACTACCCAAGCCAGGAAATTTATTGAGTGACTCAAGAGGCTTTTGGGCTAACTTCAGAGTTTTGAATTTTCCATCCATCAAAGTAAATGGCCCCTTAGCTGTAAAGGATCTTCTGATTTCAGATTCGTTGAGCCCTATGAATTGAGTGTTAAGAGTTGCATTTAATTTACCGCTGATCTTTCCATCTGAGCTGGTGGAAATAATTGGAATTAGGTTTTCGATTTCAATGGCAGCTAGATTAATTGTTGGATTGCAACGGAAGGATTTATCATCCCCCGAACAGGATCCATTAACAATCCAGCGGCCGCCCAGAGAATTAAATTTTATTGAATTAGTCTTTAGCGAAGTCTGCCTATCTTTGTTCTTGGAAGCGAATAAAACTCCGCTTATAGCACTAAAATGAATGGGTTTTGGGGAATCCTTTCGCTTTAGGTCTAAAGCGAGCGATTTGATTTGGCTTTCGATAGAAACACCTGGTGCCTTGTCTTTAGAAAGCAAGGGACCGTCGATGGAAATTGTATTTTTTATGATCCCATCGGAGATATTGAGGTGATCAGTTTTAAGCAGGGGAATGAGCTCTGAAATTTCCTGAGCTCGCACTCCGTTAGTCTCAATTTTAAGCTGTGCCACCGGGCTGGAGAAGTCTGTAATATTTCCTTTTAGAGTCGCCGCAATAGGCCCAATTTTAATGGTGCTGTTTTTGAAAGAGGCTTCTTTTGAGGAAGACTTAATAACTAGGTCCGCCGACATGGGCGTACCTCTAGGTTTGAGAAAAAGGTCGGCATAACCAAGATTTATCTCTTTTAGATCAATTGAGGTGTCAGTTGCCAGATTCTTCAATTGCCCTTGGGAAAGTGAAATCTTGGTTTGGGAATTAATTTTTGTAATTCCGTTTAGAGTGAGGTTTTTGTCGGGGAGCCAATCTTTAAAAACAGGAATCTGAACATTTTTTGCATTTAAAGAAAACTCTACACTCGCAGCTCTCCAGTCTTCAGCCGTGCCGGAGTAGAAAATTCCGCCTTCGAATGATCCTTGTGTTTTGATTCCCGGGAGTGAGGGAAAAAACTGTTCCCATCCCGTTAAAGAGGTTTGGGCTACAGCGGCTTTTAATCGAGTGGTAATCTTGGGACCATTGATGATTGTTCCTGTGACTTCGGATTTCAGGTTGTTAAATTGAAATTCTCCCTGCTCTACTTGAAACTCCTGATCTTTTCCCGAAATCTTAAATTTAGCATTGAGAGGAACCCCGATAGACTTTTTAAATTGATTATTTTTATGTATTGAGGCCTGATCAAGATTTAGATCTAGGTATGCGCTCAAGGTTGAGTCTTCCGCTTTTCGAAACTTAGTAGTTAAGTTGCCGACAACCGTTCCATTAATAACCGGATGTTCAATTGCTAATTTAAGATTTTCTGCCCTCAATTCACCCTCGGAATTAATCGAACTCAAGTCTGATCCAAGGCCTTGGCTTGTCGCTCGAAAAGAGATTTTTCCTTCGCCCGATTTAACCCATGAGACAGAGTTTTGCTCTTTGGGAACTGCGATTTCGGAGAAATTACTTTCCGGGATCTCGATATCAAGATTCCATTTTTTTGAATTTAAGTCGTACTTTCCAAAGGTTTGTAGTCGAATCGGTCCTAGGTTAATCGAAGTATCTGTAATATAGGCAACAGAGGTATTGTACTTAAATTTTCCAGAAACTGAAAAGCTCGGTAGGTTCTTTAGTTTGGGCGGGGACAACTCTTTGATAAAAACCTTATGTTTTACCTCCACTTGTTTAAATCCATCGCGATTCATGGATATGTTTTCTGTTGAAAGATCCAGATCAGCTTTTAATATTCCCCAAGGGGTTGCCTCTAGATCGTAAGCCACAACTTCTACACTAGCTAAATAAGGAATCGCTGCTAACCAAAGAGGGAAAGATCGTTTTTGGGAAGGAGTCGACTCGCTTTTTTCCGAGGTTGGAGATCGTTTTTGGAGATCTACCGATACTTTAGGTTTTTTGAGCTCCAACCTAATGTTCATCAATGGCCAAGCGGCTCGGACAGAGGCTTTCAACTTGAGATGGTCGACAGTTCCAAAGTAAGCGAGTCCGCTATTTTCTATCTTAATATTTTTTAAATCGATAAGTGCGCCTTTTGGAGGTACCTCTTGCTCAAAAGCGATGGTAAACCCTGATGCTCGCGACTGAGTGAGGGCCTCTTTGAGTAGTGTAGGAATTGAGAGTTTGATATAACAGTAGCTACCGAAGGCAACGCCTAAAAACGCGAAAACAGCAACGGTTGTTAAAAGTAAGAATCTTTTTTTCATAGTTGTTAGATTTTTTTAATGCTTATCTAATTCCTTTTATAGTCAATATGCGGAAAATTGATATAAACTTGGTTTATGAATGTTAGTCGTTTACTGATATGCATTTTAGTTCACCTCTGTCTAGGTTCCCAGCTATTTGGTGTTCCAAAAGCAAAAAAAACACCTCACAAAACGCCCGTCATAATTGTTGTGCCCAAAATAGATCCTGCTCGAATTAAGCTGAACGCCCAGTTTGGGTTCAATTTTCTTTCCGGCTCTGCGGTTGTTTCCGGATTTCAGTTCGGGCGTTTAATTTCTTCAACGGTTCCTGTTTATGTGGGGCCTGAGATAGGCTTTATGTTGTTTTCCCCTGGTTCAATTTTAAATGTGTTGGTGGGAGGGTGGATTGAGACACACGTGTTTAAAGATCCTCAAAAAACGTTAGATTTCGGTCTTTTTTTGGGGCCCGGTTTCTCAAGTCAAAGACCCAATTGGAAAACTACCGCTTTTGTCGTAATGACCGATATTACTTATACTCGAGAAGTGGATGAGTCTCTTTCCTTTAGAGCTCAAATTCGTCCCGGTGTGGTCGATGGCAAGGTGCTCGCTGGCCTTAATTTCAATGCACAGTTTCGATTTCTGTAGCGCGTCATTTCTGCAATTAAATACTTACCGCTCCCGATTCACGAGAGGGACAATGGTTGCTTGACGTCCCAGCATTTGCAAAGCACATATTAGTAGAAAGTTTTTTTGAGATACAATTCCGAAGGAGGATTCGTGCTTAGCAATATCAAAGGTCTGACATTTGATGATGTGATCTTAGTTCCTGGATATAACGGGATTAAATCACGGCAAAATGTAACCACTTCGGTGGAATTGTTTGGGAGGACTTTTGGTATTCCTCTGATCAGCTCCAACATGGATACCATCACTGAGTCTGAAATGGCGAATGCGATGACTGACTTGGGGGGAATGGCGATTCTTCATCGTTTTGTTTCTATCGACGATAATATCCAAATGTTTCAAAAGTTAAAACATAAAGATAAAGTGGCGGTTTCTATCGGTATTGGAAAAGACGGTTTGGACAGAGCTGAAGCATTAATTCATGCGGGTGCCAGTATGGTCTGTGTGGACGTGGCTCACGGCCATTCTAAAGAGGTGAATCGTTCCATCAAAACTTTACGCGAGAGTCACGGAAGTAATATTTTAATTATTGCAGGAAACGTCGCAACCTATGCCGGAGCAGATTACTTGGCTGCTGCAGGTGCTGATGTCATCAAAGTTGGTATCGGATCGGGATCCGTCTGTACCACACGAATTAAGACAGGTTTTGGTGTTCCTCAGTTATCAGCACTTCAGGATTGTCGGAAAGTAGATAGGGTCATCATATCCGACGGTGGAACTCGCTATCCTTCTGACGCAGTCAAAGCTCTTGCGGCTGGTGCCGATTTTGTCATGTTGGGCGGCATGTTGGCAGGAACTGATGAGACTCCAGGAACTACAGTGGAAGCCACAGTTGACGGCAAAAAAGTAATCTTTAAAAGATTTAGGGGAATGGCTTCCAAAGAAGCACAGGACGATTTTATGGGTGGGATGTCAGATTGGAAAACTGCGGAAGGGGTTTCTGTGGACGTTCTTTGCAAGGGCCCTGTGAAAAATATAGTTCAAGATATCATGGGTGGAATCCGCTCTGGATTAACCTATTGCGGCGCTCTAACAATCAAAGACCTACAAAGAAAAGCGCAGTTTATGGAAATTACTAACGCTGGGCGCATTGAAGGTACTCCCCATGCCGTTGGTAGACTCAATGAGCTAAGCAAGAGATAGTGATGGCATCTACTTTTGGCGTGTTTCGTAGATGCAAAATAGTCTACAATTAAAAGACGCATGTTCCTTAAATCTAAATCTACTTTCTTTTTAATCCTAGCTATTGGATTTTTTGCGGGTTCGTTTTTGAAAGCCGAAACCTCAACTTCAGGCGGCGGCCGAGGGGGCCCGTTCATTGAGTACTTCTCGAGCTCGTTAACCAACTTTGATCCGGGCGTTTCAGGAAGTCCTGTTGTGATTGGTGGAATTGGGTACGCTTGGGTAACTCCGAAGTTCCGTTTGGGCGGTGCTGGTGGAGGCGGGTTCCTTTGGAACGGTTCTGATAATTTATCTTTTGGTATGGGGTATGGTGGCGTAGTTGGGGAGTATGTTATTGGCAGTTGGTTTAACGCTAGACTCTTGATTGGTGGAGGCGGCTATTCCATTGCAAAAGTAACTTTTGAAACCGATAGCAATCGTATCGTCCAAAAACTAAATTCGGGTGGTTTTATTGTTTTTCACCCAAGTGTAAATGCAGAGATAAAAATTTACAGTTGGGCCTCTCTCGCTTTAACCGCAGGATATTTCTTACCTAATGTGGGAAAACTTCACAGTTTTACTTGTGGGGTCAATCTGCTTTTTGGAACAACTCGCCGCTAGATTTTATTTGGTAGTTTACTTTCCGAATAGTGCAATCAGTCCGTCGAATGAGTTCACAAATCTCGTGACAGCGTCAGTTTTGTAAAAATCCTTTGGGCTTGCTATGTGGTACATAATTTCTCCCTCTTTGGGATCATGTTCCATTCCCGAGCAATGTCCTAATTCATGCCATAGTACGGGATCAAAATAGTCTTTGTAGTCCTCGGAAAAAACAACCTCGTTAAGTTCCACTTTGCAAGACACTCTGTTGTAGGTTGCAAGTCCTGCTTTTGACGTGGTTTCGGGTGATACTTTTAGTTTTCCGATTGTTATTTGAAACTGTGAAGGGCGGTCATCAAAATAAAAAAGTTCTTTTCCGGAATTGTTTGTAAAACCTGATAACGAACTGAATACAGTCTTCTCTTGTTCTGCACTCAGGCCAATTAATTTAACTTGGGCGGGCCAGGGTAGTTGGTCGGGCCCTTTTTTGCCACATCCGACGCTTAAGAATAAGACAATTAAAAACGTTAGGCTTTTTAACTTAACCACTCGCAACTCCAGTAATTGCATCGTTTCGCTTCTGCGCTGCAAAAAGTCGTCTCCGACCCCTACTGTGTAGTTCAAGTTGTGGGCCATTGAAGTGAATACTTTCAGAGTGTGAAGGTGGTATAATCTGGCTCTGTGAAAATTCTATTTCTATCTTCAAGTTTAGCCCCAAGATTCGGTGGAGCTGCTTTTTCAGAAAGTGCTTTAAGCTCCGCTCTGGGTCAGCACCATGATGTAGTTGTCTTATCTAGAAAAAACAGAGTCGATCCCTCATTTGCCGTTAATCAGGGAATCAAGAAACTTGTGTCTTTTTACCCGATCTCCGTTCTGTTAGCTTTTCTAAATCCAAGGCATCCTTTAAACCGCGAGATTCGAAGTTCAAATGTGTTTCATTTGAACGGTCATTGGTTTTGGGAGAACTATTTTTTTGCGCGACTTTGTTATCGTTACGGCGTTCCTTATGTTCTTCATCCCCGAGGTATGTTGTGGGTAGCTTATCGCAAACCGAAAACTAAAAAATTGTTCAACTTAATTTTAGGTAATTGGATTGTTAGTCACGCCTCCAGAGTCATATTGTTAAGTCAGTTTGAGAAAAAACATTGTGAGGCATATGCATTAAAAAAAGAAAATATCGTTGTTATTCCCAATGGTGTTTCATCTGTTACGAATGTAGTGGAGGCAGGGCTGCCCGAATCTTATTTTCTGTATTTGGGTCGGATAGAGCCAAGAAAAAACTTAGAGTTTCTTGTCAGAGCATTTGCTGAGTTTTATAAAACAAACAAGTCATGCAAACTAAGACTGATAGGCCCCGCGGAAAAGGGCTATGATCGATTTTTGAAAAATTTGATTTCAGAACTGAAGCTAGATTCAGCAGTCACTTTAGAGCCAGGGGTATATGGAGTTGAAAAGGACAAGGTTTTGAGAAATTCAATGGCGGTAGTTTACCCTGCTTTTGAAGAACCTTTCGGACGAACCATCTTTGAAGCATTCGCTGCAGGAACCTTCTGCTTGATCCCCGGGGAGAGTGGTGGCGCGGAATACGTCCAAACATTTGCACCTTATATGATATACGGAAACAATGAGGTCCAGGCCCTCAAAAAGAAAATGGAATCTGTAGTGGCTCTTCCACAATCACAACGAGCCAAATACGTCGAAATTTGTCGAAGTTGGGTTAGCAGTCATTTGGACTGGGGCGGTATCACGCAACGGGTTTTACAAATTTACTCGCAGGTTTTAAGTTAGGGGACATGATAAAAGTTAATTGTCCAAACTGTAAAAAACAAACCCCTTGGGAAAATAATCCCTTTCGTCCTTTCTGCAGCGAACAGTGTAAAAATCACGATCTCGGCAAATGGGCTAACGAGGAGTATCGCGTTCCGGTTGAGGAGCTTGATAGTGGTGTGGAAATTGAGGAGCTTAAAAACAAGATAAATAAAGAGCGCAAGGACTAAGCCACTTTATAAATTGCTCCCTTATTCTGATCTTTTGCTAAATAAGCTTTAGCTACTTTAATTGAGTACCAAACTGTTAACCAAAGAAAAACCGAACCCACTATGAATGAAACACGGACGCTGAAGTGTTTAATCAAAAACCCTTGGAGAAGGGCCGATAGAGGAGCCGAAGACATAAAAAACATGCGCAAGGCCGCATTGATTCCGCCCATTCTATTTTTAGGGATGTTGGTCTGTCTTAAAAGAAAAGTTCCCATAGTGACAACCGAGCTGCCTATTCTAGATAAAGAAAATATAGCTGCCAAAACGTAGGGTTGGTTGAAAAATACGATCGAAAGCATTCCCGTGAGAGCGAAAAAAATCCCGCCAATTACAAAGGGCTTATAAAAAAAGTGCTTTTGGTAAAGCTTGCCAGAAACTAAAAAGCCTAAAATCCCGACAAGTCCGAAAAGAGACGCTACGGTTCCGTATTCAGAAGAGCTGAGTCTCTTTTCTACGGTGAAATAATAGACGATAGATGGGGTGTTTGGAATTAGTGATGACAGGTTCCAAACAAACATCATCAGGATAAACGGCCGAAATAGATTAGAGTTCCAGATATACTTTACCGAATCAATAAAACTGTCGATGACCCCACCGATTGTCATCTGTTTATTTGTCGATCCAATTCCTTCTCCTACGATTATTTCGTTCAGGTTTTTCATCTTTAAGACGAAGAATAGAGTTGCGACAAAACTAATCATGTTGGCTACAACACAAGCATGGATACCACTGGTGCTCATCAAGAGACCCGCCAGCAATGGGCCAAATATTTGAATAAATCTCTGAGAGGACAGAAACCAAGAGTTGGCTTCATTGAGATCGTCATCACTAACCAAAGCTGGAATTAGCTGAAAAGTGGCTACCGTTTCGAAAGTGATCATCAGGGTCTTGGCCGCAAAAATAAGCAATAAAACCGGCCAGAATTGATTTTTGCCGTAGTAGTCGTAAATAAGAAGGAATAGCAAACAAAAAACCTGGCCCAGGTCGCTCGCCAACATAACCCGTCTTTTATTGAAGTTATCCACGGTGAATCCGGTTAGCGGGGCCATCAAAAAGAACGGCAGAGTGAGGGCAATATTGGCAAACGACAGCATCATGGGGTCGGGAGTTCTTTGAACGATATAAAGAGGGATGGCGATATCAAAAATATTGTTTCCCAATAGGGAAATAGAACTCGCAGCTAAAAAGTTGCGAAAAATGCCATTTCTGGCCATTAAGGACTTGGTTTTAGAGGTCATGATTTGAGGGGGAAGGTAGAGTATTAATTATAGCCTTAAAGCCCCGTTGATGCGGAGTGGGGTCCCAACCCTTATTTTAAGGGGTTTTGACGCGCAATCCCCATTTACATCCGGCAGCTGTCCGATTAGGGTCGAAAACCATGGGGATGCTTGAATTTCCAACCACGGCAGGCAAAATCGCCGCCCATTTTAATGCAACGCTTCTTGGGGACCCGAACACCCCGGTTGAAGGGTTAAATTCGGTCCAAAATGCTTCCCGAGGGAACTTGTGTTTCCTGTCCGACAAAAAATCTACCCAGTTTTTAGAGTTGTTGGGAATCGGTGCAGTTGTGTTGACCAAAAAAGAGTTTGTTAGGGATGATCTTTCTTTAACTTACATTTTGGTTGATGAGCCTAAAGTGGCTTTTGCTCAAGTTGCCAAAAGCTTTATGCCCACGACCCAATGGAAAGGTATTTCTGATAAAGCAGATATTCATCCTAGAGCTCAAGTGGATCCTTTGGCGCACATAGGGCCCTTTGCAGTGGTTTGCGACGGAGCTAAAGTAGGGCCACATACAGTGGTTCATCCACATGCCTATGTCGGACAGGGAGTTCAAGTTGGAGCCCAATGTGAGATTTATCCGCAGGTGGTTCTATTAGTTCACGTTGTGATAGGAGATCGAGTCAGGGTGCTTCCTGGAAGTGTTTTAGGCTCTGATGGTTTTGGGCTGATTGAAGGAGCTCAAGGCCACCTAGAGATGCCTCAGGTCGGGACTGTTGTTATTGAAGATGATGTGAGAATCGGTGCCCACTGCACTATCGATCGAGGAACTTTAGGTGAAACTCGGATTGGTAAAGGAAGCAAGTTGGACGATCAGGTTCACGTGGGACACAACTGTATTATTGGGAAGAATTCTATCTTGTGTGCTCAGGTGGGATTAGCTGGTTCTTCTATTTTGGAAGAAGGGGTAGTTTTAGCTGGGCAAGTGGGAGTTGGTGACCACATTACGATTGGAAAAGGGGCTAGAGTAGGCGGGCAAACAGGGGTTACTGCTAACTTAAAAGGTGGGGAGACCTATTTTTCTACCCCAGCTATGCCGTTGAGACAGGCATTAAGATCCCACGTTTATTTTCGAGAGCTTCCGGCATTGGCAGAACGAATAAAAGTAATTGAGAAGGAAATTCATGGAAACGCAAAAACATGATTTGATTCATCCGACTGCGATTGTTCATCCAAAGGCTCAGTTAGGTCGAGGAACTCGAGTGGGTCCCTTTTCAGTGATAGGGCAGGATGTTGTCATTGGGGAAAACTGCGAGATCCAAGAGCATGTGGTAATTCGTGGTCGAGTCAAAATTGGAAATGACTGTCGTTTTTTCCCTTTTGTCGTCTTAGGGGGGGAACCCCAGCATCTAGGATATAAAAACGAACCTACCGAAGTTGTGATCGGGGATCGAAATGTTTTTAGAGAGTCGGTTACAGTACATCGAGGCACAATAGCTGGAGGTGGAATCACGACAATTGGTAATGATTGTTTGATTATGGCCTACGCCCATGTCGGTCACGATTGCAGCGTTGGTAATAAGGTGATTATCGTTAATGCGGTTCAACTTGCTGGGCATGTTATTCTCGAGGACTTTGTCACCTTGGGAGGCCAATCTGCAGTTGTGCAACACTGCCGAGTCGGAAAATACTGTTACATTGGAGGGGGATCTTTAATCAGAAAAGACGTCCCACCTTTTACTTCTGGAAAAGGAAATGAATTCAAGGTTCAGGGATTCAACAAAGTCGGTCTCGAACGCTCCGGAGTTTCCGCTGAAAGAATTGCTAACATCAAAAGGATTTTTAAGATTTGCTACATACAGAAACTTACGGTCTCCAATGCTATCGAAAAGATAGCCGCTGAACTTCCTGGAAGTGAAGACGCTGTGGCATTTCTTGATTTTGTAAAAACGTCTAAGCTGGGTTTTCACCGATAAAAAAGGTTTTGTTTATGATCCCTAAAGTAAAAATCGGAATAGTGGGAACAGGAAGGATGGGTTCATACCATTTAGCCAAGTTTTCACAGATGCCCGAGGTTGATCTGGTGGGTATTTATGAGCCGAACCCCGAGCGGGCTTTAGAAGTAGCAAACAAGAACCATGTTAAAACATTTTCTTCCCTTGAAGAGTTGATTTTTTTGGTAGATGGCCTCGTAATAGCTAGTCCTACACCAACTCATTTTGGAGTTGCTAAAGCAGCAATTGAGTTAGGTTGCCATGTTCTTGTAGAGAAACCATTCTGTGAAACCTATGAAGAGTCTATGGTGTTGGTCGAATTGGCTCGACAAAAAGAAGTGGTTTGCCAAGTGGGTTTTCTAGAACGATTCAGATTAGAGGCTTTGATGGGACCCTATTTCCCCAAATCTAACCTGCGTTTGGAATCTCAGCGTCTGTCAGCGGTGGTTGGGAGAGAGCCATCAGTTGATGTTGTGAGTGATTTAATGGTTCATGATATCGATTTGATTTTGTCGTTAACACGAGCGGAGCCTACACGGGTGACCGCCGAGGGTTTTTCTGTTGTGACCGATTACTTAGATTTTGCTACGGCCCAATTAGAGTTCCCTAACGGTGTTATTGCGAATTTGACAGCAAGTAGAGTGGCTCCGAAAGTAGTTAGAACATTACAGCTTGTCACGCGGGACTCTTTTTGCGAGCTTGATTTCGTTACAAATACTAAGTTTATGAACTCAAAGCATGGAGCCAACAAGATTGTTTCCGGCCCTATTGAAATAGATGCTTTGCAGTCTCAATCTTATAATTTTATTCAATCTATTCAAAGACGAGCATTTCCAAAAGCAGGCGCACAAGACGGGGCTCGAGTTATTGCCATTACAAACAGAATTAAAGAGGCCATCTTGAGTGGTGGTAGTTCATTTACGTTGTTTAAAAATCCCGAATCCACTTTGGTTTTGAACGAGCATTAAAATGGCAAAACGTCTTTTCATGGTTGCCGGTGAAGCCTCGGCCGATATGCATGCGGCCACACTATTAACAGAATTAAAAAAACATTACCCAAATTTAAATTGCATTGGAGTTGGTGGGCCTGCTTTACGTAGGGTGGGAATGGATGTTCTTTTGGGTTCTGAGAAATTAAATGTGGTCGGAATCTCAGATTGGTGGGATCGATTTGCCGAAGTTTTAGGCGGATACCGAAAAGTGATTCGATACCTAGAAAAAAATCCACCTGATCTAGCCGTTCTTTTGGATTTGCCCGATTTTAATTTGCGCGTCGCTAAAAAGCTAAAAAAACTCGGCGTTCCTGTTGTTTATTATATTTCTCCTCAGGTGTGGGCTTGGAGAAAATATCGTATTCACCAAATCAAACGGGATGTGAATTTAATGTTGGTTGTGTTTCCATTCGAAAAAGACTTCTATGCCAAGGAAGGTGTGGACGTCGTTTTTGTGGGTCACCCTCTTCTCGAGTCTATTCATCCCAAAACCGGGCAAAGACCCCAATTAGAAATAAGCAAAGCGCCAAAAATTGCCCTGTTACCGGGTAGCCGCAAAAGTGAGATCCGGTTTCACTCTCCGATTCTGTCTGAGCTTGTGGATTTGCTCAGAAACAAATATCCGGATGCTGAAATAAGGGTTCCTGTGGCTCAAACCCTTTCTAAAGAGTTTGTTGAGCAAAGTTTCGGTCGTCCAGACATCTCGTTTATCGAGAGCAATTCTCATGATGTCTTAAATTGGGCAGATGTGGCCGTGGTTGCAAGTGGAACTGCGACTCTTGAAACGGCTTTGATTGGAACTCCGTTTTCTCTGTTTTATAGAGTTTCTAAAATAAGCTCATGGGTATTTCGCAAGCTTACAAAATATCGCGGCTTCATCGGCATGCCCAATCTGCTGCAGGGGCGTGAAGTTGTGCGTGAGTTCTTTCAGGCGCAAGCCAGTGCTCAGGCTTTGTTTGTTGAAACCGACAAACTAATTCAAGACGAAACCTATCGAAACGAACAAATTTCGGCCCTTCTTAATTGCAGATTAAAACTCGGTGATACGGGGGCAAACGTGAGAGCGGCGGAGAATATTCACAAGTTTCTTCTGAAGAAAAATTGAGCGCGAGATGGATTCAGGCACAATCAAAATCTTTTGGGTGGTACTCTTCCCACTTTCTTGCCTCTGGGCAGGCATTACACTTTTAAGAAGGCGATTTTACCCTCGCTCACGGAAGTATCGATCATGCTTGCCGATCGTCTGCGTTGGTAATATTCACAGTGGCGGTTCGGGTAAGACACCCATGGTGAGGGCTCTGGCAGAGCATTTTTGCTCACGAAAACCGGTGATCTTATCGGGTGGATACAGAGCCGCTCTATCGAGCGTCGGCTCTCAAGTGAAATTAAATGAATTGAATGGTCCCCATCTTTATGGAGATGAGCCTTGGATGCTAGCGCATCAGATAGAATCTCCAGTTTTTATTTCCAAGAAAAGGGTGTCGGGAATAAAAAGAATTGAAAAAACGCACCAAAAAAGTCTAGTTATTTTGGATGATGGTTTTCAGCACCTGGCCCTGGACCGCACTGTAGACCTCGTATGTATTAATACAGATAAAAAGCCCGAAGAAAATTTTTGTTTGCCATTGGGTGAGCTACGAGAGCCGATTTCAGCACTCTCGGCCGCATCGGCAGTCGTTTTAACGCCAGGAGAAAATCCGAAGGGTTTAGAAGCTTGGCAAGATTTTATCTCTGAGCATTTTCCGAATCTTCGTCATTTTGTAGCAAGAGTTGAGTTTCAGGGTTTTTTTTATGGGAAACAATCGATTCAAGCTTCTCATGATAACAACTGGCTCTCCTTTTGTGGCGTTGCAGCGCCCGAGAGGTTTGTGGCGGCTTGTAAAAAACAAAATCCCAAAACTGAACACATCTGGTCTTTTCCGGATCACCACAGTTATTCCGCCTCTGACATCGATAAAATAATCGAGAATCCGAGAGCGAACCCTGAAAGTACTTTTGTGACGACTGAAAAAGATTGGTATAAAGTAAATACCTATTTCGAAAAAGCTAACAAAAAGTTGGTCACGCTGAGGTATCGCTTTATACTTCCAGATCTTTTCTGGTCGTGGATAGAAACCCAACTTCCGGAGTCTTAACAGTTGATAGTAATTTTAAAAATCATGTCGCATGTTCTCAATGCGACTCCTGATCGGATTTTAAATTTTATTAGTCAGGGGCTTGCCTGGTTTTTCTACCGGGTAATTAGATTTCGAAGGAAGATCATCGAGGAGAATCTCACCTTGGCGTTCGGTGACGAAAAACCGCCTCATGAGCTGTCGAAAATTGCAGCCGCCAACTACTTTCACTACGCCAAAACACTTTTTGAGATTCTGCGGTCGATCACATGGACGGAGAGCGATTATTTTAAAAGAACCATCTTGCTTGGAAAAGAAAACCTAGAAGGGCTCTTAGACCAAAACAAGGGCGGAGTGTTTCTTGCGTCCCACCTGGGTAATTGGGAATTCGCGATATCTACCGCTGCAACTCATGGAGTTCCCGTGGATGTAGTGGTCAAAAAGTCCAAAAGTGCATTGGGTCAAAAGTTTTTAGATAGCTATCGAAACCGTTTTGGAGTGGGGATTTTTTTTGAAACTAAAACTGTAAAAGAGATCTTTTCTTCAATTAATTCGGGCCGTTTCACCGCTTTTATTCTCGATCAATTTATGGGACCACCTATAGGAGTGCCTGTTAATTTTTTTGGTCAGAAGGCTGGAACTGCTGCAGGCCTGGCATTGTTTTGCGAGAAACGTGATCTCCCGATATTTCCAGCGTACAATTATAGAGATTCGCTAGGTAGAATGGTTACAGTAATCGAGCCCCAAGTTGAATATGGCCCGCTTGCCGAAGACCGAGAAACCAGAATTTATCAACGAACTCAAATCTATAACGACGCAATAGAAAGAGCCATTCGGAAACATCCCGAACAGTGGTTATGGTTACACCGTCGATGGAAAGAGTTTCGTGGGGAGTCACGTTGGATGAAAAAAAACATTCAAACCACCGCTTTGTTAGTCATGTTGCTCCTTGTGGCAAGGTGTGCAAGTCAACCCGTAACGCCTACGGGGATCATAATTCCTCCAGATCCTCAAATTTCAGCTCCGGTCATTCAGGCGGCTTTACCGCCTGAAGAAGAGGCTGTGACTTCTGTTAAGAAAAAAGACAAGCAACCCATTAAACTGAAACCTGTGGGCAAAAAAAGTTCTGATTCCGTAAAGGTACCTGAGATTGAGAAACAAACTCATTTCCACATCATACCGCCCGACCGGATTCCTTTTGAGGTGGGGGAACGGATTGAAATGGACCTTAGGTGGCTTGCAATTCCTGCCGGGAAAGCAGTGCTTGAAGTTAAAGATGGGCCTGTTGTAAGTGGGCGGCCCACATTTCAACTTTGGGGAAATGTTTTATCCTCAAAAATAGTCGACGCTATTTATCACGTGGATAACACGGTAGAGTCATTTATCGATCGAGAGGCTCTTTTACCCTACAAATTTCTTCTACACATGGTGGAATCTAAGCAAAACAAGGAAACACGAGTGGCTTTCGATCACGCCTCAGCAAAAGCCTATTACTGGGCTAAAAGAATTTCAGAGCGCTGGGGCAACTTAGAGTTAGATCGAGTGGATTCCTTGGTTCCCCAGGCGAAAGACCTTTGGAGCGCTATTTACTATGCTCGATACCTAAACTATAAACTCAATGAAAAACAAAAGTTTTTTGTTTATGAAAATGGACAAAATTGGGAAGTTGAATTAACTCCAGTGGCTAATGAATTGGTAACAAGTCGAGTTGGGGCTTTTCAGTGTTGGAAGGTTTTAGTCAGTGTCTCTTTAAATAACGTCCTAAAGCCAATGGGGGACGTTTATATGTGGTTGAGCGATGACTCCAAAAAATACCTCGTCAAATTTGATGCAAAAATTAAAATTGGATCCCTTTACGGGGTTCTTTCTTCTATAAAGGAACATTAGTGAAGTTGTCCGGGGTTGTCATAGCTAAAAATGAAGAGATCAATATTGAGCGTTGTTTAGCCTCTTTATCTTTTTGTGATGAAATCATAGTTGTTGATTCTCATAGCACCGACAATACAGTTGAGTTTGCAAAAAAATTCACATCTAAAGTTTTTCTTAAAAAATGGAATGGTTATGTAGAGCAAAAAAACTATGCCGTTGGCCTAGCTAATTCCGAATGGGTTTTATCGCTCGATGCGGATGAAGAGGTTTCTGAAGAACTGAAGAAAGAAATTCAAGAAACCATAAAAAGAGAACCCAATGAGGACGCTTTCACTGTTCCCAGGAGAACAATACATTCGGGTCAGTGGATCAAGCATGGGGGGTGGTACCCAAATCGATTAGTTAGGTTGTTCCGAAAAAATCGTGGTGCTTGGTGCGGCCAGTCTGTGCACGAGGCTTGGGAAACTACCGGGGCGGTGGGCGAGTTAAAAAGTGACTTGATACATTATTCTTTTGAAAACCTATCTGACCAAGTCCAAAGGAACGATCTTTATTCTACTTTGGGGGCCAAGGCGCTTTTCGATAGTAATTGCTCGTTTTCAGTTTGGTATTTGATATTTAAACCCGTTTCCAAGTTTGTTGAAACCTATGTTTTAAAGTTTGGGTTTTTGGATGGTTACAGGGGTTTTTTTATTTCAGTGTCAGCCGCCTACTCAGTTTTTCTGAAGTGGGCGAAGTTGTGGGAGTTAAGTCAAAATGGTCAAGAAAGTTAAATCGGGCTACATTGTTGCAATCGATGGCCCTGCAGGGGCTGGAAAGTCGACGGTTAGTAAGCTTTTAGCGCTTGAGTTGAATGGAAGGTTGTTGGACACGGGAGCCATGTATAGGAGTGTGGCCTATTTTGCAGTCAAGCAATCGGTAACAACCGCAGCTGGATTTTCAAAAATTGCTCGCTCTCTTAAGTTTGATTATGACCCTAAAAACCAATCTCTCTTGGTGAATGGTCAAGAGATGGGTCATAGGTTACGAACCCAACAGGTTAGTAATCTTGCCTCGGAAGTTAGTGCTTTTAAGGGGGTGAGACAGACTTTGACTGCCTGTCAGAGGGGCTTAGCGAAATCCTGGGCTAAGTCTTGTCCTGTGGTTGTCGAGGGGAGAGATATTGGAACTGTTGTATTTCCTAAAGTCGATTATAAGTTTTATGTGACTGCAGATCCTAAAGTTCGCGCTGAACGCCGATATCAACAACTAAAAAAACAGGGCACTAAAGGTGTTTCTCTGCAGGCCATTTTGAAGTCAAACATTGAAAGGGATAAACAAGACTCCAATCGAAAACATGCCCCTTTGAAGTGTGCTCAAGACGCTATCGTCGTAGACACATCAAAAATGAGTATCAATCAAGTGGTTCAATTTATGTCAGAACATATTCGAGGAAGAATGAGCCTGGTCGGGGAGTAATAAATTTTAAAAATCTTGTTTAACGGTTGTCATCGTCATCGTAGTTGCGTTTTTGCCCGCTTAACGCTTCCATGCTTTTATGAGCAGCAGCTGTCATTTTTTTTAATTCCTCTTCATAACTTTTTAAAATGAGTTTTTCCATTGCATTTCTCATGTCGCTATTTAGAGGGTGGGCAATGTCACGAAATGTTCCGTCTTTTCTTTTTTTGCTGGGCATCGCAACGAAAAGGCCGGTATTTCCGTTGATGATTTTGAGGTCTCGAACTACAAAACAATTTTCAAAAATAATTGTGACGTAGGCTTTTAACTTATCCTCATTGACCGGAAATATCTTAACTTCTGTAATTTCCATGGTGCTCTCCTTAAGATGAACTTAACTGTCTTAGCGCGTTGTTTTTTCAACTCGATGCAAATGTTTCAGTAAAAACACCCTTACAGTTGTTATCTCGGAAGAAGTCGGAAAGATCTTGAGCGGTTTTTTGTCTCGCTTCAAAAGTTTCGAAAATAGCAAAACATGTGGCTCCGCTTCCTGAAAGCCCAGCATAGAGGCAGTTTTGTAAGCGCAATCGCTCTAAAACCCGCTGTATTACGGGATAAAGCGTTGTGACAGCCTGCTCCAGATCGTTTTTTGCGCTATTTAAGTACTTTTTCAGCAACTCCAAAGAAATGCGTCCCTCGGGAAAGGGGTTGATGGATTCGGAGAACTGAGTTTTTTCGATTCTGAATTTTTCAAAAATCAATTTGGTTTCGCAGCCAAAAGGAAAAAGAATGAGTAAAAAGTAAAGATTCTTTAATAAGTCAGCATCACATTTGAGAGTTTGAATGTTCTCGCCAATGCCGGTGACCCAAGCGGGCTGACTGAAAAGAAAAAACGGAATGTCAGCGCCGTATTGGCTAGCCCATAGAACCAAATCTGAATTATCCACTAATTGCTGTTCTTCTAAAAATTTTAGAACGGTTCCTATATTGGAGGAACCGCCGCCCATGCCGCCGCCCATGGGAATTTTTTTCTCGATGTTAATATCTAAAGAAACAGATTTGGGTGATAAAGCTTTTAGGACTTTGGTGACGATATTTTGGTTTTCCAAGGGTAGTTGCATTGAGGTGTAGGGGGCTTCTCGAGCCCAGTTCAGAAGAACTCGGCCCGTCCCGTTGGTAAATTCTATTGTGTCACCGAAGTTTAAAGGCCAGAAGAGACTTTCTAAACAATGAAACCCGTTTTTTTGTCGGCCCGTTATAGAGAGGCCCAAATTAATTTTTGCTGGTGATAAAACCTGCTTACGCATAACTTTTTTTAACAGTTGCCCACAATTTAATCACTCAAAAACTGCCCCCAAAAAACGTTAAAGATCCAAATAGTTAACCCCAACATGATCGAGAGACGACGAGTTTCCTCGTTGGGGCCCTCATTTCCTGCGACAGATCTGCGGCTGCGCCAGCTCAAAATTATCAATTAAATCAATGGTATGGCTCTGTTGAGCTGGGGCACGGCTCTTGAATATTGTGTCTTGGAGGTTCGTTATCGCTGGATATCAGCGAGTGATTGGGGTGTATGAGAAATCGGCTTCAATATATTTACAGCATTACCGTTTTCCTCGGGGCATTAATTACTGCCTATTTAATGATGGATAATGACCTCAAAGCACAAGCCCCTTATAGAACGGTTAAAGCCCCTAGTTTAACGACCGAAGCGTCGGTCGATCCTGCATTGGGTTCGTTATTTGAAGTTGAAAAGGGTTTAGGAAATATCAATGAAAGACCTTTTGAAAAACGCAGGAATCCCACCCAGATAATCCCCAGAAAAAAGCTTTTTAGATAAAGCCCCTACAATGCGTGCCTTTTCGCAACTCCTATTTCGTGTTAACAAATGGGAAGATGAAAGCATTGTTTATTTCAGATGTGCATTTGCAAGATAGCAACGGGCCTAAAACCCAAGCCGTGATGGAATTTCTTTGCAAAAAAGCAAAAGACTTCGACCATATCTACATATTGGGAGATTTATTCGATGTTTGGCCGGGCACTACCGATTATCTGATATCAACTTTTGAACCAGTTTTTGAAGTTTTCAAATTCTTGATTAGTCAGGGCTGCCATCTTTACTACGTTGAAGGTAATCATGACTTTCGTTTGGGAAAATATTTTACTGAGCAACTAGGTATAAAAGTTTATTCCGATTCTTTAGAAACCCAATGGAACAATCAAAAAATTTTTATGGCTCATGGGGATTTGGGTAATCCGAAGGAAAAAGGCTATCGTATTTTAAGGTGGCTGTTGAGACATGATTTGTTGCATCTTTTAATTAAGCCAATTCCTAAAAAGTGGATTTTTCTTATCGGACAAAAAACCTCCCAAGCAAGTCGGGGATATCAAAAACAATCTGATGCGAAGATTAATACGATTCGAGAAACATATCGTGATACCGCCAAGAAACTCTTTCAAAAAGGGTATGATGTTGTTCTCATGGGCCACACTCATATTCCTGATGATTATTCAGTTACCATCGAAAATCGAAAATGTAGGTATCTAAATACGGGTGATTGGATTGGCAATTTCACATATCTTGAGTTTGATGGATTAGAGTTTTATACTAAAAAGCATTTAATCAACCTTTAAACGGGTCAAACTCAAAAGCTGATGCAATCAACTTCTAGAATTTCTTTTTTCGAATACTGGGATGAGTCTCCGAGCGACTGGGAGAGGCTTTTGCGTGACCAAGTGGCTCTCGGAGTAAGTCAGCTGAGTATTCCGATACTCTGGGGAATACATGAATCCGCCCCTGGCATTCGAGATTTTTCAAAGCAGAGTAAATTAAGAATTGAAAAGCTTTTAACGCTAGCTCAGAACGTGGGCTTGTCTGTTCGTTTGGTTTTGGGTTTTCCAGCCCACCCACAGGTTTTTCCTAATTGGGCGATGCAAGAAATTCACAGAGAGATTGTGCCAAAGATTTTGTGGGAGGGGGAACCGCCCTATTTCTCGGTTATCAGCGTTCCTTCCCCCAAGGCGACCAAAATAAAAGAAGGTTTTATTTCTTTTTTTGAAGAGGTTAGTGCGATTGTTTCTCTTTATTTGTCTCCTGGTGGGCCGATCATTGATGCCCAGCTCTTTCTGGATCCTCTAGAACTCTCACAATCGATTTCAGGGGAATTGGGGTATTCGAAATTTCTCGAACGCAGATATCCCGATATCGATGTTTTTAACAAACGGTTTCAAACGCATTATAAAAATCTTCAAGCTGTTGCAACACCTTCAGGAGCAAAGCTCATTGAAAGCAAACGTCCGTGGTTGTTTGCTTACGACTATCGGTGGAGTCGGGCCCAGTGGGTAAGAGAATATTACAACGAGCTTTTACAATCTCGAATTCCAGAAAATTTAAAGAAAATTATTAAGCCGAAAAGTTCTGGTTCGAATGAAAGCTCCGGGCACAGCTACAAAATAGGGGTCTGCTTTGAAAGCACTCTAATTCAATTTGAAAACAACAAGGTTATGGGGCCATTTATAGTTGAAGGACTTTTAAGTTCTTCTAGTGTTCAAGCTTTTCAGTGGGCCAATATCGTGCAGGAGAGTTTGGAAAAATCCCGGGTCGAATTTGTTCCGTTGCCTATTTTACCGGGAGACACTCTTCCCAACTACTCCGCTCTGACCGTAATGTGTGGAAAATATATCCCTCAAGAGGCATGCCAGTATTTAAGAAGGCAGCTCGAACAAGGGGCTCAGCTTTTTTTCCCGATGGGATTACCTCAATATGACGAGAACTTAGAGAGTCTTCAGTTCTTCCTTGGGGGAGGCAAAACTGTGATTGAGTTGGGTGGATTCGAATGGTTTAGGATTTCCAAAGAAACTGGAAGCTTATTTTATCCTACTCAAACTGTGTCTACGGGCTCAATCGAAGGGATTAGAAGCTGGTTAAGAGAGTTCGATCAATTATCTCAAGGAGCTAATTGATGGCTAGGCTTTCAAAATACTTCACACCTACCTTAGCGGCATCAGATAAAGAACGGGTTCTTGAAATCACAGGAATTAAAAAAACTGTCTTTCAGTTGATTGAAAAAACAGGGCTCAACACATTGATGATCCAAAATTGGGGTGAGAGTGGGTCGTTAACTCAAATTTCAGATTTGTCACCTGCCGAGCAGAACGGAACGCGGGCCCCAATCAACGTTCCGCAGGTTTCAGTAAGTTATTTAGCGGCTTCCACGACTACTTTAGAAACAGGCGTTCAATTGGGTGTTTTTGAACAAATACTGCCCTACCCTTATAATCTTTTTTTTGGAGAAAAACGCCCCGACTACGAAATTCGTTTGGCCCCGGATGATTTTGTGTCCAAGTTAGAGGCCCTTCGGGCAGCGACCCACAAATTAGAAAGTGAGCTATCTAAGTTTGAACTAAGCGTATTATGGTTTCGGGGATCGAACTGTTCATTGCCCCTTCTCTTTCACTTCGTAAGAAAAAAGCTCATTCGAGTGGGAACTTTAGCCACCCTCACCCAACTAACTGAAAAGTTTGAAAGGCAGCAATTGATCCCTTCGGATTTGCGACAGTTCTTTGGTACTAATGCGGCTTTTTTTGAGCTCAATTTTAACAACTTAGACCGATCATCCAGCCCATTTGATTCTTTACGAGCTGCTATTTTTAGTTCCTTAAATGTTCCTTATTCGAAGGTATTGGGGGAGTCTATAGTAACCCCAGAAAGCCCTGTTTTAAGGGATTTTGAGTTGTAAAAGCCCCCCAACCCTGGTACTCCTTAGGCCAGTTGTGTCATCCTTGCTCTAAAATGTTTTTGGGGCCTGGGGCTCATGGTGAGCCACTGACCGAGAGGAGAAAAATGTCATATCCTAGTTCTTATACCTATGAAACAATCTATATTTTGAGACCCGGCATTGCCGATGCAGAAGCTCAAAATATCCATCAAAAAATCGATGCTGTCATTTCCAAGTTTCAAGGCACCTTGAAACACCGAGAAGACTCCGGAATTAAAGAAATGGCCTACGAGATCCAAAACGAACGTTCGGGTCGTTATTCAACTATCGTTTACACTGGTAAAGGTGGAGTAGTTGAAGAGATCGAGCGCCATTTCAAAATCTCTGATGATGTCATCCGTTTTTTAACTGTGGCTCAAAATTCCGATTATGACTTTGCCAAAGTAAAACAACAAATTTTGGCAGCAGAAGAAGAGCAAAAGAAAAATCGCGAATTTAAAGAACAGAAAAAACGCGAAAGAATGCAGTAATTTGATTTTCGACGGTAGCTATTCTTGCGGCGGGTAAAATGAACAAAGTTCAGCTAGCTGGAAAGATTAGCCGTGTCGGGCAGCTCAAATATAGCCCTTCTGGAATGGCCTTGCTGGAGTTTACTCTGGCGGTTGAACAGGAAGCCTACTCGAAAAAAAATATCGGGTATTACCAGATAGTTGTTTCTGATAGGCAGGCCGAGGATCTCAAAGGCCAACTCAAAATAGGAAAAAGTGTCTCTGTGGAGGGGCATTTACACCAGAGGTCATATACGAGCCAATCCGGCACCAGAGTCGAAGAAATTAAAGTTATTTTAGAAACATTTGGAGGATAAAAATGAAAAGATTCGAAAATAAAAATAGTGATCGCGGACAAGATCGAGGAGACCGTTCAGATTTTGGAGATCGTGGTGGCGAAAGACGTGGATTCCAAAAACGCAAAGGATGTCGGTTCTGTACAGAACCCGGTTTTTTGATCGATTACAAAGATAAAGCGACCCTAAGCTCCTTCATCACCGAAAGAGCTAAGATTGTGCCTCGAAGAATTTCGGGACTTTGTGCTGCTCATCAGAGAGACCTGTCGACAGCCATTAAGCGTTCTCGTCACTTGGCCTTTATTCTTTATACATCAGCTCAAAACTAAGGGTTAAATGCGATTAGTAAACGACAAACAAGAAACTAATGAAGTGAAGTCGGTGGATGTTTTTGCCCTGATTTCTCAGATGTTTTTGGTTTCTGTTGGAATTGCCACTTGGGTTTTTTCGCCTATGGTGATGGTTCTATCTCATTGTCGTTTTGCGAATCCTTGGTCAAAAGTTGCTGGATTGGGTGGGGCTGTTTTGGCGCTTCTTTTTCTCGAAGTACCATTGTCCCAGGTTGTG
>Ga0136644_10000495_pt1 | contig 31497 bp, 29 predicted proteins | sample C_130820_EF_Meta_FD_94780 | JGI IMG/M metagenome (GOLD analysis project Ga0136644, IMG submission 94780) | Freshwater microbial communities from Lake Croche, Canada to study carbon cycling - C_130820_EF_MetaG (v2) (version 2) | ecosystem: Environmental > Aquatic > Freshwater > Lake | place...
ATAAACTGTGCAGTTTTTACTTTGTTTTTCTACCCTTCCATTGGTAATTGCCAAATTTTCCCAACCACCCAGCAATTACTGTGTAACAGATATGCAAGGGCTGCATGATGGGAAAGTATAGTAGTTCTGCGGATTGACCAAAGAACCTGCTAACAGGGTATAAAAAGAATAATTCCACCCCGGTTTTGAATAGTAGTAAATAAAAAAATTTGGTTAGGTATTCTATTTGGAAAAGACCTAGTAAAAAGAGCAATAGAACACTTAAGTTCATTAAATAGACCAAGAGTAATACCCAGAATATGCTCTTGTCTTGATAATGCGTTCCCTTGCTAGCCCACCGAATGCGTTGGTTAATAAACTGTTTCCAATTGGGCATGGGTAAGGTTTTTACAATGGCCCCTTGATGAAACAGAAATCCTAATTTATCTGGAAAGTTTGTTTTAATTTTTTGCATGAGCAACATATCATCTCCAGAAGCAATAGCATCTATACCAGCAAATTTTCCTACCTGATAAAAAGCTTTTTTCTCATAAGCAAGATTTGCGCCATTACACATGGTATGCGCACCAGCCCCTACTGCGGCGGCGGTAATACCTTGGAGACTCATAAAATCTAATACTTGAAACAATGCAATAAAACTACCTGTGTTCCTAAATTGTACCGGGGCGGCTACAAAAACAGATCCTGTTCTTTGAATATATCCATCAAATAAAGTTAGCCAGTTTTCAGGCACCAAGCAATCTGCATCGGTGGTAATAATCCAATCTCCCTTACTTTGGTCTATGGCCAATTCAATAGCTTTTTTCTTGTAAGCATTTAAGCTAGGTGCTACAAAATCCACCAAATTAATCAGTTTTATTTGGGGATGCTGCTGCTGCATTTCAGTGACTATTAAAGCAGTTTGATCAGTGGAATGGTCATTGATGACAATGATTTCAAGCAACTGCGCTGGATACTGATTAGCAAGAATTGACGCCAAACAGGCGCCAATATTGTTCGCTTCATCCCTGGCTGGTATTACAATGCTAAAAAAGGTTTGAGCTTCCTGTGCATCAATGGGCACAAAGAGTTCTAGCTTTAAAAACCAGCGTCTATATAAGAGGATTAACAAAGCGTAAGCATTGATTAAACCCACTGTAATATAAAAAACAGTCTGAAACATGAACAAAGAAACAGCTAATTATGCAAAACGGCTCAACCACTCCAATCAAGCGCGATCCCTCAAATTTTAATAGCCATAGAAAATTAACAATAAAATACTTGGTATTCTTAAGGAAACTCACGTACTTTGATTTAGTTGCATAACTAACTATATGCCAAACAACCATTTCAAAAGAGGAGAATTATATAGCGTCATCAATGGAATGGCATCTACTGCCGTGGCTAGAAGACTTCAGAAGAATTTTAGACAGGCAGGATTAGAAATCACTATTGAACAATGGAGTGTTTTGTACCATTTGTGGAAGGAAGATTGTTTGAGCCAACAGGAGCTATGCAATAGAACTTTTAGAGACAAGCCCAGTATTACCCGCTTGATTGACAATTTAGAAAAGCAATCCTTGGTTAAAAGAATGCCTTCTAAAACTGATAGACGGATTAATATAGTTTGTTTAACTGAATCGGCTAAAAATTTGCAACAATTGACTATTGACCTGGCCAATCAAACCATGAGTGAAGCCTTGTTTGGGGTAAAGAAAGATGACATTGACATAGTTAAAGAAGTATTTCAAAGAGTTTACGATAACCTAACATAAAATTTCCATTACAAAAACAATCAATTTTCTTCCATGGAAAACAACAACACAGCAGCCTTAAAAGGCGGGGAATGGATTATCAAAGAAAGCCAAGCCTTGGATACTTTTATTCCGGAAGACTTTAATGAAGAACAGCATATGGTCATGGATATGTGTCAACAATTCCTGACTACTGAAATCATTCCCATCATTGATAGGATTGAAAAACTAGAACCAGGATTGATGCCATCTTTGGTACAAAAAGCTGGTGAACAAGGTTTGCTGTCTACCTCTTTTCCAGAACAATACGGTGGATTGGGTAAAGACTTTATCACTTCTACCATTGTGAATGAAGGTCTTGGTGGTGGCTATTCTTTTTCTGTGGCCATTGCAGCACATACTGGAATTGGTTCTTTGCCCATTTTGTATTTTGGTACCGATGCGCAGAAAGAAAAATATATTCCAAAATTAGCCAGTGGCGAATGGAAGGGAGCTTACGGTTTAACGGAACCCAATAGTGGATCAGATGCCCTAGGCGCCAAGAGTACCGCCAAGCTGAGCGATGATGGAAAACATTATTTACTCAATGGTCAAAAATGTTGGATTACCAATGGTGGTTTTGCAGACGTTTACACCGTTTTTGCAAAAATTGACGGAGATAAATTCACTGGATTTATTGTAGAACGCGGCATGGAAGGGTTTACACAAGGCCCTGAAGAACATAAGATGGGCATTAAAGGTTCATCTACCGTGCAATTGTATTTCCAAGATTGTAAAGTACCTGTAGAGAATGTATTGGGTGAGATTGGAAAGGGACATATCATTGCCTTCAATATCTTAAATATTGGTCGTTTAAAATTATGTGCTGCAACCTTAGGTGGTGCCAAACACGCGTTGAACACCACTGTGGAATACGCTATTGCGCGTGAACAATTTAAAATCTCAATTTCAAGATTTGGTGCCATCAAATACAAGTTGGCAGAAATGGCTACCCGTTTATGGGTTTGCGAATCTGCTTTGTATCGCACTTCAAAATGGATTGATGATAATGAGCATGAAGCGGAAGCTAGTGGTAAAACCTTTGCAGAATCTCTATTGGGTGCGGCAGAAGAATTTGCCATTGAGTGTGCCATCTTAAAAGTATTTGGTAGCGAGACTTTGGACTATGTGGTAGATGAAGGCGTGCAAGTACACGGTGGTAATGGCTTTAGTGATGAATATGCTATCTCAAGAGCCTATCGCGATAGCAGGATCAACCGCATCTATGAAGGCACCAATGAAATCAACCGTCTCTTAACCGTAGACATGGTGCTAAAACGTGCTATGAAGGGCAAGCTTGACTTAATGGGGCCAGCCATGGCAGTTCAAAAAGAATTGATGAGCATCCCTGATTTTAACAGCGATGACGATGCTCCTTTTGCAAAAGAGCGTAAGTATATTGCCAACTTTAAGAAAGCCATTCTAATGGTAGCTGGGGCAGCGGTTCAGAAACTGATGATGAGCTTAGACAAGGAACAAGAAATTCTGATGAATATTGCCGATATGAGCATTGAAGTATTCCATGCTGAATCTGCCTTATTGCGCGTAATGAAACTGACTCAAACCAAGGGTGAGCAAGCAGCCAATATTCAGGCCGATATGATGCATGTATATCTCTATGACGCCGCTGACCGTATTAATAAAGCAGGAAAAGACGCTTTAAATAGCTTTGCCGATGGCGATGAGCTTAGAATGATGCATATTGGACTAAAAAGGTTCACCAAAGTAGAACCCTTTAACAGCAAAGACGCCAGACGTAGGATTGCTGATAAAATGATTGCAGACGGTGGTTATAAGTTCTAAGAAATAAATTTGGGAGTAATTGAAATATTTCTCTAAATTTAACCTTTCGATAATCTTACGATTGCTTGCTCAGTATAAGGCCTTAGTATCACAAGTACTAAGGCCTTTACTTTTTTGGTCTAAAAACTATATCGGTTTCGTAAAATTATATGGGCAATTAGTGAAGGCTACTAGATAAAAATCGCAAATTCACAGTACGGAAATAATTTCTGATTAACCATTCTTCCAATTTAAATCATTGATTGCCATGTCTTCTCGTAGGAACTTCCTTCAAAAAACCGTATTGGGTTTGGCTGGATCTGCCATTGTACCCATTTTAGGCAAATCCGCCATCGGGGCTGAAAAAATCCCTGCAACTGCTGCTCAAGAATCTTTAAAAATTGGGGTAGCTGGCTACACATTTGTAAAATTTAATGTGGAACAGTCTATTGCTATGATGAAAAGAATTGGGGTGACCAATCTTTCCTTAAAAGAATTTCACCTTCCACTGAATAGCACTGATGAGAAAATTGCCGAGGTGTTGGGTAAGTTTAAAGATGCTGGCATTAATATTTATGCCGTAGGAGTGATCTACATGAAAACCAAGGAAGCCGTTGACCAGGCTTTTCAATATGCCAAAAAAGTGGGGGTAGACCTGATTGTAGGCGTTCCCAATTATGACCTAATTGAATATTCAGAAACACAGGTTAAAGCTACCGGTATTAAATTGGCCATCCACAACCATGGTCCGGAAGACAAATTATATCCAGCACCCAAAGACGTCTATGATAGAATCAAAAACATGGACCCTAGAATGGGCATGTGTATAGACGTGGGTCATGCTGTACGTGCTGGAACCGCTCCAGAAAAAGCCATTAAAGATTATAAAGACCGTTTGTTTGACTTACATATCAAAGACGTTACCCTAGCTGCCAAAGACGGTAAAGCCGTTGAAATGGGTAGGGGTGTGATCAATTATCCAGCAGTGGTGCAGTCATTGTACAAAGTAAAGTTTACAGGCATGTGTAGCATTGAATTTGAGAAAGACATGGGTGATCCAATGCCAGGCATTGCAGAATCCATTGGTTATTTCCGTGGTGTTGTAGCTGCGGAACGCAACTAAGTTTTTTCGTTTTGATTGATACAACAGGTTTAAGTAGCAGGGGGCATGGCAACATGCCCTTTTTTTTTATCTTCAGGTTATGAGAATATTTTTGACACTACTATTCGCCATCAGTTTTTGCTTTATACAGGCGCAAAAAACCAAACCTGCTTTTTGGTTGGCCAAGACTACGGGCAAATTGCCTGCTCTTTCCTATGGTCTTGGTGAAGACCGATTGGGTGGCACTAAGATTGGCTATATAGATACCAATGTTTTATTAAAAGTAGTGGATAGTACCAAGGATTTTTATGCCGTTCAATTGTCTAAATATCATAGTGCTTATATTGAAAAAGCCTATTTAAAACCAGATACCATTACTAGGTTGAAACCCTTTTATGTAACGGGTTCTTTTATGGCCAAGGGTGATACCTTGCATGACTTAGTGCAGATTAGAATGGAAGAAAATTTGCCTTACAAAAGTTGGATGGAAATTGAGCCAGCTAAAATTATGGTAGACCTTTATGGGGTTCAAACTAATACCAATTGGATTACCCAACTCAAAACACTCAAAGAAGTCAAGAACCTTTATTATAATCAAGTGGAAGACGATGTTGTTCGTGTGACCATTGAGCTCAAACACCAACAACACTGGGGGTATTCCATAGGTTATAAAGGAAAGAGTCTGGTGATACAAGTAAGAAGACAACCTGTTTTACCAGACATCAAAAAAATGGTGATTGCTATTGACGCAGGTCATGGCGGAAACAACTCTGGTGCAGAAAGCAGCAAGTTCCATGTGGTTGAAAAAGAAGCCACCCTACTTTTTGCAAAAGCCCTAGAAAAAAATTTGAAAAAACTAGGTGTGAAAAAAGTAATCATGACCCGTAACAATGACACCAGTTTTGACATGAAAGACCGTGTCCTTTTTTTGCAAAAACAGAACCCGGATTTTCTGATAAGTATGCATCTGAATTCATCGGCCAATAGCAATGTACAGGGCGTAAGTACCTATTACAAGCATATTGGTTTTAGACCACTCTCAGAAGCCTTGCTCAAGCAAATGCTGACCTTAAAATTGGAAGAGTTTGGGAACGTGGGCAATTTTAATTTTACCCTTAATGCACCTACAGATTTTCCCAATGCATTGTTGGAAATTGCTTTTTTAAGTAATCCCGATGATGAGAAAAAAATCATGGATCCCAAGTTCCGTTTAGACGTTGCTAGAAAAGTGACCCTTGGAATCCAAGATTGGATAAAAACCCTTCATTAAAATTAGTGGCTGATAAATCTTTCAAAGAATTCCATGGTGCGTAGCATCTGGTCAATTCTTTGACGGTTATTTCCGGTTCTGGTTAATTCATGGGTACCACCTGGGTGACGCACATATTCTACGGTGCGTCCCATCACTTTCAAACTCTTATAGAGCATTTCACTTTGAATCACCCCTGTACGCAAATCATTCTCTCCGTGAAAAATGATAAATGGTGTATGAATATCTGCCACATAATTAATGGGTGATTCTCTTTGAATATTGGGTTTGGCTGCCGCCTCCCAAGGATACCCACCAAAATAATTGGGTACCAGTCTCCATGCATTGCCTTCTCCAAAAAAGGTTCCCAAATCATATACTCCCCGTTGTGCGCAAGCTGCTTTAAAACGTTGATCATGACTAATGATCCAAGCCACTAAATAGCCCGCATAAGAACCACCAGTAACAGCTAGTTTGGAACTATCAATAAATCCAAGTGCAACGGCCTTGTCTAAATAAGTTAACACATCATAAGTGGGTCCCTTTCCCCAGTCATTCAAATTGGCTTTTAAGAATTCTGCACCATAGCCACCCGAACCCCTTGGATTACCATAAACTACTACATAACCCTTGGCTGCATAGTACTGAAACTCATGCCACATGCTGGATTCACCGGGTCCCCACATGGCAGTAGGTCCTCCATGAATATCTAAAATGGCGGGATATTTTTTGCCAGCTTCATAGCCGTATGGTTTCATGACCCAGTATTCAACGGTCAATCCTTTCTCATTTTTGAAACTATATTTTTCTGGATAGCTCAAAGACTTATTTGCCAACCATCCGTCATTAAAATGGCTGATGCATTTGGCATTTTTTAAGTTGGCATCAGCCGTATATAATTCGGAAGGATTGGCCACTTCTACCTTGCTAAATACCAGTTGGTTATTGCGCAAATCAAAACTGCTGATTCCTGCACTAAAATCGCTTAGCGCTTCTGCTTTTTTGCTACTGATATTGATGCGGTACAAGGGTTGTCCGCCATTTGACTGGGCGGTGAAATACAGCCACTGTTCATCGGCACTCCAGACCAAGCCACCCTTATTGCGGTCAAAAGGCAAAACACGAATTGCTTTTGCACTTCCATTCAAAGGCATTACAGCCAATTGGGGAACGTCTACAAAACCGGTTAGTCCAAACTGAAAAGCCAGCCATTTTCCAGAGGGAGAAATTTTAGCGCTATTGTAAATCTTACCTTTTTCTCCTAGCAACAATTGCAGGTTGCTACCATCGGCGTTAGCCAAATAAATGGCAGTTTCCAAAGACCTATCTGGGTGTTCTGTACTGTCTATATCTGCCACCAAAATGAGTTGTTTTCCATCAGGCGTATAGTCAGCTGCTTGGTATCTATAAAACCCATGCGTTAAGGCGGTTACTTGATTGCCATTGTTCACAGACACACTAAAAAAATGATTGAACGATAGTTCTGGAGAAGTAGTGCTTTCTTCCTGAAAATTGAGTTTGTTAAACACCTTGGCTTTTTTGTCACTGGCGTTTTGTTCTAAATAAGCGCGAATCTCTTCTAAACTTCCATCTGGGTCAGCTTTGGCATTGCTGAATGTGAGCTGCTCATTTGCTGGAAATCCTGGCTTTTCAAAAGGCCATTTTGGAATGGTTTTGCCCTGATTGAGGTCATTGTCTTTTAATAGATCCTTGAGCGGAACGGAGGCTGAAAAAAGAATCTTGTTACCGTCGGGGCTCCACTTAGGATTGCCCGCACCGTATTTGTATTTGGTTAATTGTTGGGCTTCTCCTCCGTCTAAAGCGAGTAGGAAAATCTGGGGCTTTCCATCGGCCAGGCGAACAAATGCCAGTTGTTTACCATCGGGGCTCCAAGTGGGTTGGCTGGCATTTTCCTTGGCTGTTAAGGCCTTTGGATTGGCATTGCCGTCTGAAACAAAGATTTGATTGTTGTATTTGTATTCCCATTTCAGGTCTCCATCGGGTTCAATCTGATTGACTACAAAAGCTGTTTTGCTCCCGTCTGGGCTCATAGTAATACCCGATACCTGTTTGATTTGAAGCATATCAGTCACTTTTATGGACTCTTTGCCTTTCTGAGCCATCAAATGCTGTGCAACTAGTACGAATAACAAAAACGCAGTCTTTTTCATTTATTTTATTTGAAAGTTCAAAATACAAATTATTGGCCAAGACCCGCAGCTGGTTGTATTTTTGGGGTCAAAATCAGTAAATATGAGTGAAATGGTCAATGAATTCAATGATTATAGGCAGAAAATGAATGAACTAATCCTGAGTAAGGATAATTTAGTCGTGAAACGCCTTTGGAACCTAGATACCAATACCTATGAAGCAGGTGCTTTGGACAAAAAAACCAAGGAATTATTGGGGCTGGTCTCCAGTATGGTTTTGCGTTGCGATGATTGCATCAAATACCATCTGGGTAAGAGTTTTGAACTAGGGGTGAGCACGGCTGAACTATATGAGGTTTTTGCGGTGGCCAATATTGTGGGTGGTACCATTGTGGTTCCACATACCCGCAGGGCTGCAGAATATTGGGAGGAATTGCAAAAAGGCTAGGAATTTTTATAGCATCCATCTATTTTTTGGCCTTAAACTAGGCTGGAATATCGTAACTTTAGACCCATTATTTACATTCTTTTGAATTGTTGTATAAAAAATTAGTACATGAGTGAAACTGCAACAGCTGCTCCCGTATTGACAGCTAAGGATTTTGCCACCGACCAAGAAGTGCGCTGGTGCCCCGGATGTGGAGACTATTCCATTCTAGCACAGGTTCAAAAAGTAATGCCTACCATTGGTGTTGCTAAAGAAGATATTGTGATCATCAGCGGTATCGGTTGTAGTAGCCGTTTCCCTTATTACATGAATGTTTATGGTATGCATAGCATCCACGGTAGGGCTACTGCTATTGCTAGTGGATTAAAAGCTAGCCGTCCTGAATTGAGTGTATGGATTGTTTCCGGAGACGGTGATAGCATGAGTATTGGTGGTAACCATACCATTCACATGTTGCGTAGAAATCTAGACGTAAACTTATTGGTGTTTAACAACCAGATTTACGGTTTAACCAAGGGACAATATTCCCCTACCTCAGAAACCAACAAAATAACCAAGTCTACTCCTTTTGGTTCTATTGACCATCCGTTTAATCCATTGGCATTGGCCATGGGTGCTGATGCAAGTTTTATTGGTAGAAGTATGGATCGTGATCCCAAGCATTTGCAATACATGCTAATGCGGGCAAATGCACACAAGGGATCTTCTTTCTTAGAAATCTATCAGAACTGTAACATCTTTAACGATGGTGCTTTTGAAGTGTTCACTGAAAAAGGAACCAAACAAGACCAAGGTTTATACCTAGAACATGGGCAACCATTGGTTTACGGCGCCAATAAACAATTTGGAATTAAGCTAGACGGATTGAAACCTGTGGTAGTGGATTTAACTGAAGGTGCTTCTACTCATGATCTTTGGATTCATGATGAAAAAGATTTTTACAAGGCCCAAATTTTGGTGCGCATGTTTGATGATCCTTATCAAAGTGGAGAACATTTTCCAAGACCATTTGGTGTTTTTTATGAAAACGATAGAGCCTGTTATGAAGACCAGATGGCTATGCAAATTGAAGAGATCATTACCAGCAAAGGAAAGGGTGATTTGGACAAACTGATTCGCGGTAAGGAAGTCTGGGAAATTCAATAAACCATTTATTTTATAAAGGAGCCCCTGCATTAGCGGGGGTTCTTTTTTTGCCTAAAATCAAATGCTCACAATATCATTTCTGATAGCATAAAGCACCAAACCAATGCGAGTTGAGACTTGTAGTTTCTGAAACAAGGTATCACGATAACCGTCAATGGTTCTAGGGCTCAGGTACATTTCATCCGCAATTTGTTTGTAAGACAGGTCACTACATATTTTTTTTAAAAAAGCTATTTCACGTTCTGATAATTCTATTTTCTTGCGCAAATTTTCTTCATCCTCATCCAATTGATTATTCATGGAATGGATAATATTGGAACACATGATATCATTTAGATAAATCCCTTTTTCTACCAAGCTATCCAAAGCACGTTTTAATTCAATGGGCTCTGAATCTTTAAGAATATAACCCTTGGCACCATTCTTCAACATTTTGATAATTGACTTTTCATCATTGAGCATACTCAATGCCAATACCTTTATACTTGGATAATGCATATAAAGCCAGCGTGCTGCTTCATATCCGTTCATTTGGGGCATAGTAATGTCTAGCAGAACAATAGATGGTAGGTTTTGTGGAGACAGCATCTGTATTAACTCCTTTCCGTTATTAGCTTCAAAAACAATCTTGTATTCTTGAAAGCTATTGATGATCACTGCCAGTCCCCTCCTGAATAGCAGATGATCATCTACTAATGCAATTTTAATCATTTTTTCAACTTTAAGGTTGAGAATGCACAGGAATCCGTTCTTGGGAGGGTAATGTAAGAATAGACATCTGATTACTCTAATTTCTAACAAGTATTTTATATTTCCATTGTTGTTTTAACTGAAAAATTACCGTTAAAACACCGTTTAAAATTCAGTGATTTTCACTTTGTTAGATCAAAATCCCCACCCTATTTTTACAATCGAAAACTGCAGTTGGCAATTACCAATACACCTTTCTAGGTAAACAGTTTTATTGGGGGTTACAAACCGAAAAGAGGTAGTTCGCTGCCTCTTTTTTATTGCAGCTAAGGGAATAGGTTTAACTTTGTTCAAGAATTAAGCAACATGTTACTGCAGGTTCACTCCGTTAATCCCAATCCCAGATACCTCAAAATGATTGTTGAATGTCTTCAATCAGGTGGTATCATTGTTTATCCTACAGATACTATCTACGGCTTGGGTTGTGATATCACGCAACACAAAGCCATTGAAAGAATTGCCAAAATCAAACAGATAGACCCTTCTAAGGCCCAATTGAGTTTTGTTTGTTATGACTTAAGTGATTTGAGTAAATACACCAAGAGTATTAGTACGCCCTTGTACAGGATGCTAAAAAATCATTTACCAGGCGCTTATACTTTTATCCTTCCTGCTAGTAAAGAGGTTCCTAAATTATTGCAAAGCAAAAAAAGTACCATTGGATTAAGAATACCGGACAATCAAATTGCAAGAACCATTGTTCAAGAATTGGGAAGGCCCATTCTTTCTGCTTCTTTACCAGGAACCATGGTGGAAGAATACACAGATCCAGAACTCATCTATGAAAACTTCAAAAATCAGGTAGATATTGTAGTAGATGGTGGTATTGGGGGCATGATTCCTTCTACTATTGTAGACTGTACCAAGGAACCTTATGAGTTAATTAGAGAAGGTGCAGGTGTTTGGGAAGAATAATTCAAATTAACTAAAAGCTACCTAGCCCATTACCTACTTCAAACCAGTTTCATGTTGAACCGTAGCAATTTCTTAAATTTAAGGATGCTTTTCCGCTGCTTCTTTTGCTTCTTATTATACTATTTCATATTGGGCATTAACCAGGTTTGCGCTCAAACCCCATCGCTCATGCATTTTGATGTGGGCTCTGGCTTGCCCAGTAATGAAATCTTTGATTTAAGAATTGATAGTAAAGGATTTCTTTGGGTGGGTACTTCAGAAGGATTGGTTAGATATGATGGGAATAGTTTTTTATTACTAAACAATCCCAGATCAAAGGGTAATGCTGTTACGGGTTTATTAGAAGATAAGCTAGGTAATATTTGGTTCCAAAATTTCAATGGCCAAATATTTCATACCATCAGCGATTCCGTTGTTAGGTTTCTTCCCTGGGAGCCATTTTACAAAAACCAGTTAACTGAATTCACCTTTGACTTACAGGGTAGATTAGTAGTCAATAATAGCTTAAATCATTTATATAGGTTTGACTTAACTAAGAATAGTGTTTCAAAATTACTGGAAGCCAAAATTATCAAAGAGGCTATTGCTACTATGCATGATGGCGCTGTTTTGTTTAGCCAATTAGACAGAAAATCTATTTCTGAATTAGGAGAACAATATGCTACCAAAATACCTTTTTTTGATTTGGATAAACAAACCTTAAAGGAGTTTGATTTGCAAAATCAATTCAAGTTCTTCACTTCATTTAAAAAAAAGCAGACCCTTGCATTTCAAAGAAGGACCCCAAGGGATTTAAAACCTTATTTATTCTATTATAAAGCACATGCAATTTACCTACATCCTATAACAGTAATGTTGCAACAAATGAAATTATTTCCGCTTTCCGTTTATGATGACGACGAAGGAAATCTTTTTATTGGAACAGAAAATGGATTGGTTTGGTTTAAACGCCTTTTTGATAAATATGTGTTGGTAAAACATTTTCTAACCGCTGAAGCTATCTCTGCCATTTGTAAAGGAAAAGAAGGGGGCTATTGGATAGCTACGTTAAAAAATGGATTGTATCAAATACCCAATTTACAATTGTCTGCTTCAAATGGTTTTGACATGGGTCTAAAAACAGAAGGCATTAGTCATTTGGCCGTTGATAAAAAACAGGGTCAACTTTATGCCGCATCACTAGGTGGAGAATTATTTGAATTTCATTCACAAGGGGGGAAGTATAAAATATTCAAACAGCAATATATAAGAAATATTCAGGCCATAGAATTTGATACCGCTACCAATGAATTGTATTTATCAAAACTTAATACGGAAAAACTAAATCCAAAAACAGGAAACTTTACAGATTTTAAATATGCCGTTTCTGCCAAAGATTATTTGTTTAGAAAAGATGGTGTAATTTTTTATTCTGGTGGAGCATTGATAGCCTCCTTCCCTCAAAACAGGAAAGACTTATTTGAGAAGGTTGTCAAAGAATTCAAATTGGACGCTAGTATTTTGCAAAAAGAGATTGGTGGCGGATTTTATAACCTGAACTTGTTCCAACAAAGAAATAAAGGATTGTGGTACCAAGAAAAAGAGCAAATACTTTTGGCAAGTTTTGTAGATGGCATACAATACCATAAGAATGGGAAATGGGAAAAATTAAAAGACCCCCATAGCGGGGAACCCTTAACAGCAAACCATTTTACCGAATTGCCAGATGGAACTGTTTGCATTGCAACGGTTAATCAAGGATTATATTTTTTTAAAGAAGGAAAATTACAAAAGCAATTAACAACTAGCAATGGACTCATCAACAACAGAATTAGACGCTTAGCCAGTGATCGGGAATATATTTGGATGGTAATGCCCAATGGCGTTCAGGGGTACGAACTAGCTACTGGAAAATTATCTAAAATTCAAATTGCCAGTGACATACCCAAACAAGAAATATTTGATATAGAAATTTGGAGAGATACTATTTATTTAGCTACATCTAAAGGGATCCTTTATTTTCCAAAATCTATTCAAACCTCCAATCTTGTAAGACCTTATTCTGCTATTAGTTCCTTTGTAGTAGATGGTAAAAGACAAGTACTTGAAAAAGCCATATCACTTCCTTCCCATACCAATAATATTACTATTACTTTATTGGGAGCAGCCATAAAAAGCGGGGGCAGTTTTCAATACCAGTACCGTTTGTCAGGAACAAATAGTAGTTGGATAAGTTTAAAAGCTTCTGAAAATCTAGTCCGTTTTACTTCTCTGCCATCTGGCAATTATGTGTTTGAATCAAGGGTCTTAAATGAAGACGGCATTGTAAGTAACGCAACAGCCAAAATTAAATTTAGCATTGAAGAATATTGGTGGAATAAATGGTTCTTTTTATTCTTTATGGGAATTGTAGTGATAGGGATTGGTGTTTATTTTTTTATGTTAAGAATCCGTGCTTTGGAAAAGAAGAACTTGGAAGAAAAAGAAAAAGTGCGGGTATTGGAACAGATGCGTCATTCCCAATTGAGTACCTTAAAAGCACAAATGAATCCCCACTTCATGTTTAATGCCCTAAATTCTATTCAGGAAATTATCCTGATGAATAATAAACGGGAAGCAAATATGTATTTGGGCAAGTTTGCAGACCTCATGCGGATTACCCTTGACCAAAGTAATAAAAACGCCATTTCTTTAGAAGACGAATTAAAATCGCTACTGCTATATTTAGAATTAGAGGCTTTGAGATTCGAGACCCATTTTCAATATAGCATTGATGTAGATGACAATGTCTTTACCCCCGATGTGCTTATTCCTACCATGTTAATCCAACCATATGTAGAAAATGCCATTAAACATGGTCTTTTGCACAAACAGGGCGAAAAGCAATTACTGGTCCAATTCAAACTTGAAAATCAAGAAACCCTTGTCTGTTTAATCACTGATAATGGTATTGGTAGAAAAAGATCGGCTGAAATCAACCAACTAAGGGCTAGAAAACATACTAGTTTTGCTACAGGTGCCACTTTAAAGCGTTTAGAACTGCTTAATTATGGTAAGGAACACAGAATTACGGTAGAATTTGAAGATTTGAAAGACGAGCGGGGGCAAGATTCGGGCACAAAAGTCCTTTTATCCATCCCAATTATGCTCTAAATTACGGTTCACAAACTTATAACGACCTTTTACAAACTTGTGCTTTTTTGTAAAGAAGCTTCTTCCTACTTTCACGTCAGTTTCAATAACCGGGGGGGAATTGAAATCCTAAAGCCTCTGAGCAATCGGAGGCTTTTTTTTACAAATTCTTTTAAGGATACCATATTTTTAGGAAGATGTTACGAGCAATTATAGTAGACGACGAAGCCAAGGCAAGAAGAATCTTGGAAAGCTTCTTAGTAGACTATTGTCCTCAAGTTCAAATAATGGCCTTAACGGAAGACATTCCTTCAGCTGTAAAAGCCATTCAAAAATGTAAACCCGATGTTGTTTTCTTAGATATTGAAATGCCGGGATATAATGGGTTCCAGTTATTGGAATTCTTTGATCAGATTGATTTTGAAATCATTTTCACCACGGCATATAGTGAGTTTGCTTTAAAAGCTTTTCAGGTAAGTGCTATAGATTACCTTTTAAAACCTATTCAGATTGACCAATTAACAGCAGCTGTTCAGAAATTAGAGAAGATACATGGAAATTCTCAGATTCGTCAACGCTTACAGACCCTGCAAAGCAATTTGGAAGAATACAAGATTAAGAAAGTAGTAGTGCCTTTGAGTGAGGGTAGTTTATTTGTAGAATTAAAAGATTTTCTGTACCTAAAAGCCGAAGGGAGTTATTGCAATATTTTTTTTAAGGATGGGACTAAAGTGGTAGTCAGCAAGACCGTTAAAGACTATGAAGACCAATTACCCCCAGAGGAAGGCTTTTTTAGAATCCACAGATCCTACTTGGTGAATAGTACCTATATCAGCAGTTTTGCATCAGATTACAATGAGGTTACTTTAATCAATCAAGTTATCCTGAATGTGTCTCGTGACCGTAGGGTAGAATTTATGCAGTATATGAAAAATAGACCCCTTGCCATCTAGTTTATAATTAAAAGGCTAGGATTTCATACTAACTATTGGGTCAATATTAAGGCTTATCAGTTGGAAGAATTTTATAACTCTTTCTATGGTGATCACTAAGACCGTGTAAGGCAATGGCATCCCGGTGGTCTTTTGTTCCGTACCCTTTATTTTTATTCCATTTGTACACAGGAAATTCCTTATCTAGATTTTTCATATAGCTATCGCGATGGGTTTTGGCCAGAATACTGGCTGCGGCAATACAGGCGTATTTGCCATCGCCTTTGATGATACAATGATGCGGAATGCCAAAATAGGGGCTAAACCTATTGCCATCTATTAAAAGCAGACCTGGCTTTTCACCCAATGCATCAATAGCTTTGTGCATGGCTAAAAAAGACGCATTTAAAATATTGATTTGGTCTATTTCTATGGCTTCTACCCTTGCTACGGCCCATGCCAATGCTTGTTCTTCAATAATGGGTCTTAATAGGTTACGATTTTTTTCAATGACTTGTTTGCTATCGTTCAACAGCGGATGATAAAAATTTTCAGGAAGGATAACCGCAGCTGCAAAAACAGGACCTGCATAGCAACCCCGGCCTGCTTCATCGCAACCAGCTTCTAATAATTTTTTTTGAAAATGAACTGCTAACATGCCATAAAATTCCCAAATAGGAAGCAGAACATCAAATTCAATTAACAAAATGGCAAACGCACTGTTATATTCCTAGCTTTGTAAAAGATAGTCAGATAAATATGGAATCAATCAATAGATCTAATAAAATGGTAGCCACTTGGCTCTTGATAGGTGTTGGAATGACCATTATTCAAATTGCTTTAGGTGGGATTACCCGATTAACAGGAAGTGGTCTGTCCATAACCCAATGGGAAGTGGTTACTGGCTCTTTGCCGCCTTTGAATGAAAACCAGTGGATGGCTGAGTTTGACAAATATCGCCAGACCCCACAATTTCAATTACTCAATTTTGATTTTACGCTAAAGGATTTCAAATTCATTTTTTTCTGGGAATGGTTTCATCGTTTGTGGGCTAGAACCATAGGAATGGTATTTGCCCTTGGATTTGTTTGGTTTTTGTTGAAAAAGCATTTTCAAAAAGAGATCATTAGACCCTTGGTTTTTTTATTCCTATTGGGTGCTTTGCAAGGTGCCGTAGGTTGGATTATGGTAGCAAGTGGTCTAACGGGTGATGCAGTTTATGTAAAACCAACCCGATTGGCTTTGCATTTTTTATTTGCCATTGGTCTGCTTTGTTATACCTATTGGTTTGCCCTTTCTCTGCTCATTAAACCTAGCTCCATTAGTTACCAAACCAAGACAAGAAAATGGAATTTAGTACTTATTTTATTGGTCATTGTTCAATTGGCCTATGGTGCCCTCATGGCCGGACATAAAGCAGCCAATATAGCTGCTACCTGGCCTACCATTAACGGACAATGGATTCCGGATAATTTAATAAAGGGTGGATTTTTCTTAAACGCCATTGACAACAAAATATTTATCCATTTTATTCATCGTGGGTTAGCCTATCTCATTTTTTTATTGATCATTTTCTGGACTTTTCAATTATTCAAAACCAGTGGTTCAAAAGCCTACAGTTTCATTAGACCCATTCCTGTTGTCTTGGTGTTATTTCAGGTAGTTTTAGGAATACTAACCGTGGTATCCAGTTCTGGTATTATTTCTGGGCATTGGGGCTTATTTGAATGGATGGCCCAACTACACCAATTGCTAGGAATGATGTTACTTTTATCTTTGGTTACAACCTTGTATATAGTAAAGACAAAGAAAACCAGCTAAATTACTTGCATGAAAAGATACCTGGTAGGAATATGGTTTTCTTTGCCAGTGCAATTATGCTTGTTGCATTTTAGAAAATATCAGGTGCTCTTGTTTTTCTGGTATATTTTAATTGCTACAGTTACAGGAAATTTTATGGCCACTTTTGGTGCCTATAGCTTGTACCTAGCACCAGAATATTTAGACGCAGTTACTCCTCTAAGTACATCCATTGTTGGGTTTGCCATTGGTGTTTTTATTATGGGTTGGAATATCACTACTTTTATTTTACATAGCCGTAATTTAAAATTTCTGGCAACTACTGCACAGCCCTTCTTAAAATACTGTATCAATAATGCCATTATTCCCTTGGTATTTCTTTTGGTATATGCTGTGTATGCTATTAATTATGCAGTTAGCAAAGAGTTTCTTCCTACAACTGAAATTTTATTATTGGTAGGAGGATTTATTGCCGGACTTGCTTTGTCCTTTGGCATTGCATTTCTATATTTTTTTGGTGCTGACAAGACAATTTATTACAGTATATCTTCTGATATTAAGTCTGCTAATAATCGCTATGAGCATTTGCCCCCCTCAAAAAAATTACCCAAAGAACAAAAAGAACTGCGGGTAGATTGGTTTTTAACTGCAAAATTTCAATTGCGCAAGCCAAGAGAAGTAAGACACTATAGTCAAGAATTTCTGGACCGTATTTTTAAGCGCCACCACATTGCTGCAGTATTGGCTATTTTAATTGCCTTTCTATTTTTGATTTTAGTTGGAAGTATTTCAGATACTAGATTGTTCCAACTTCCAGCAGCAGCTAGTATTACCATTCTGTTTACTATTTTAATTGCGGTGATTGCAGGCATTACTTTGTTTTTGAGCACTTGGAGTATTCCTGTTGTAGTGTTATTGTATTTGTTGTTAAACTGGTTGTATCAAGAAGAGATTTTAGATCCTAGAAATAAAGCCTATGGCTTGAATTATCAAAATAAAACAGAGCGCCCCCAATACAATCGGGAATATATTAAAGCCATGAGTGCGGATAGTAATGCTGCCAAAGACAGACTGAGCATGTTGGCTATTTTAGAAAAATGGAAGGCCAAACAAAGCGCCTCAAAACCGGTACTATATTTAATCAATACCAGTGGTGGAGGAACCCGAAGCGCCAGTTTTACCATGAATACTTTGCAAGGATTGGATAGTTTGTTTTCAGGGAATCTAATGAAAGAAACCTTTCTGATTAATGGGGCATCAGGTGGATTACTTGGGGCTGCTTATTTTAGAGAATTGTACTTGCAGAAAATACTGGGAAAACCCATTAATTTACAGGACAAAAAATGGTTAGACAATATTTCTAAAGATTTGCTGAATCCATTGTTTTCTTCTTTTGTTGCCAGGGATATTATTGGACCGGTTCAGAAGTTTCAAGTAAATGGATATTGGTATGCAAAAGATAGGGGCTTTGCTTTTGAGCAAAAACTAAACCAGAATACGGATGGAATTTTAGACAAGTCTATTCAAGATTATCAAGCGCCGGAAGACAGTGCTATCATTCCAACCTTATTTTTTAATTCTGTCATTAGTAGAGATGGTAGAAAAATGATTATCAGCACAAACCCTGTTCGGTTTTTGATGAAGGCCCTTGTAGATTCCACTCGCGTCACACCCTCTGACCCAGACGCAGTTGACTTTCATTCTTTGTTTGAAAAGCAGGATGCTGTCAATATTAGACTATTGTCTGCGTTAAGAATGAATGCAACATTTCCATATGTGTTACCCAATGTTTGGTTGCCTACCCAACCCATTATTGATGTTATGGATGCGGGGCTTAGAGATAATTTTGGACAAGAAACAGTCTTACGGTTTATAGATAATTTTAAGGATTGGATCAAGGAAAATACCAGTGCTGTTGTATTAGTTCAAATAAGAGACAGAAGTTTAGGTGATTGGGATAAACCCTACGAGAGTAAAAGTTTTCTTGACCTTTTAACCAAACCATTTCTATTGCTGCAAAACAACTGGTTTAAACTACAAGACTATTATCAGTATGATCAATTGGCTTATTTGCAAAAAAATTTTGGATCACAATTCCACAGAATCTGCTTTCAATATGTTCCTGAGAAAAAAGAGGCAGCTGCCTCTCTAAGTTTTCACCTAACATCTTTTGAAAAAAGAGATATTCAGCAGGCATTAAAAAATCCTAGTAATCAATTAGAATTATTAAAGCTAAAAGCTATCAGGAATTTGCCTTTTAAGGTTGAATCAACTGGAAACAACTAGGTATTAACTTGAACTGAAATTCAAAAGCGGTTTCTACAGGTTCTCCATCAATATGAAATGGTCCGTATTTGAGGTTACGAACTGTCAAGGCATTGGTTTGAAAGTAGAGGATATTATTTTTCCCCATATTTTCTACTAAGTCCATCAATTTATTATTACCCCTAATTTGTTTTAAAATGGCAAAAGGCATTTTGGCCTTATTCATTTTCTGAACTACTACCACGTCTAATAAACCATCATTCAAATTTGCTTTTGGTGCAATGGTTACATTGTTTCCAAATTGATTTCCATTGGCAATACTGATAAAATAAGCGTCAGTGAAAAAGCTAAAATTTTCAACGATAATTTCAAATTGGTATGGTTGTGCCTTAAAATAATTGATGAGACTTTGTTGGGTATAAGTCATCAATCCCCTGCTTGCCTTGCTAGAAAAATCATGAGCCACTTGTGCGTCAAAACCAATACCACTAAGCATACAAGAAAATTGGTCATTGACCATAAATGCATCTACTGGTTTTGCTTCTCCTTTAAGAATTAAAGCAATGGCTTCTTGTGGTTTTTTTGGTATACCTGCAGCTAAAGCCAACCCATTTCCAGATCCTAATGGAATAATGCCAAATTGTACCGGTTGGTCACGCAGCGCATTTACCACCTGGTTAACGGTTCCGTCCCCACCTATCATCACTATATCGGTGATTCCTTCTTGGGCAATTTTATCTATTACGTCATCGTAAATGCCGGATGCATTTGTGAATAGGAATTCAAAAGGAATATCCTTTCCTTGCATTTCTGCATGAATAAATTTTAGAATCTCATCCTTTTTTGTATTACCGGCAATAGGATTTACCAGAAAACTAATCTTTCTGCTCATGAGCGTTTAATAAGATTCAATTATCTATGATACTACCATTTAATCAAGGCAGAAGCCCAAGTAAATCCGCTACCAAAAGCAGCAAGACAAACAAGGTCACCTTCTTTGACCAAACCTTTTTCCCATGCTTCACAAAGTGCAATTGGCACGGAAGCGGCTGTGGTATTGCCGTATTTCATGATATTGTTGAATACTTGGTCATCCCTCAATTGTAATTTTTGTTGCACAAATTGGCTAATTCTTAAATTGGCTTGGTGTGGAATCAACAAATTTAAATCTGTGGGTGCGTATCCATTTTTTGTAAGCGCTTCCACAATGACTTCCGGAAATTTTACAATGGCTTTTTTAAATACCGAAGGGCCATCCATAAATGGAAATAACTGTGCTTTGTCAATCATGTTATGACTCATAAATGTCTCACCAATTAAGGCATCGTCAAAATCTGCCACCTCCTGTTCCATCCAATGATTGGCGTGTGAGCCTGGATTATATTGTGCAAGAATCTCGGCACTACCACCATCGCTATGCAAATGGGTACTCAAAATTCCTTGTCCTTCCTTGGTGGTTGGTTGCAACACAATGGTTCCAGCACCATCACCAAAAATTACGGATACATTTCTTCCTCTTGTGCTAAAGTCAAGACCCATACTATGCTTTTCAGCACCAACTACCAATATGTTTTGATACATACCGGAACGGATAAATTGGTCAGCTACACTGAGTGCGTATAAAAAACCACTACACTGATTTCGAACATCTAAGGCACCTACTTCTTTCATCTTTAGCGCCCTTTGTAACAATACCCCACAACCCGGAAAATAATAGTCTGGTGATAAGGTTGCAAAAACAATAAAGTCAATATCTTGAGGGGTAATCCCTGCTCTTTCAATGGCAATTTTAGCAGCTTCAACCCCCATGGTGGTGGTGGTTTCTTCTGTTCTATGGGCAAACCTGCGCTCCTTGATTCCGGTACGCTCCTGAATCCAAGCATCATCCGTTTCCATAAATTGTTTCAGGTCATCATTGGTGACAACTTTCTCAGGAACATACATTCCTATACCGGCAATTTTACTAAGTGGCATGGCAATCTTTTTAATTAGAACAAAACGAAGATAAGTGAATTTAAAAACAGCAAAATATCCTTATTTAAGCGGTTTGAGAAGCAGAATTTCTTTTAAGAATTTTTCTGTTTCCCTTTCTACTCCAACAACATCCTTAGATAATATCGGCGAAGCCAATACATGGTTTCCAGTTATGGGCATGGCCACTGATCGCTTTTTGTCTGCGCTGGTGCCTAATTGCTCAAACATGGCTTTGGTGGCGCTTACTTTTACAACATTGTCCTGGGCTTGCTCATTTTTATAATAATAGAGTGTTAGAACGGGTTGTTTGATACTTTTAAAAGTGGCTTCATTCATCTTGGTTTCTAATAATTCCTCCAAATTGGCCACAGCTTCTAAACGGTACTTGGTGTTCCAGTATTTGGCATAGCTAGTATCTCCTTGAATAAGGTTGTATTTAGAACTTTTGACCAATCTAGCTATTTGAACCCCCCAAGGATTATTCAACAACCAGGCATTGGGGTCATTGATGGCAATATTGGGTGAGTAAAGAATTAAACCCCCAACTTCAGGATAAGTGGCTGCAAGTTGTAAAGCCAGTGTACCCCCAGTGGAAGTTCCCATTAGGATTACTTTATCGCCTATTTGCTTTCCAATGGCATAAGCTTGCTTGGCTGTTTCCCAGAGATTATCTGCCGTCATATTTATTAATGCTTCTGTGGTATCAATCCCGTGTTCAGCTAATCTGGCTAAATAGAGATTACAGCCAAATTCTTTGGCAAGATTCCGATGTGCAGGATCTCCTTCCATCCAACTGGCACTAAAGCCGTGTAAGTATACAATGGCATAAGCTGTTTTCTTTTTGGAGCTATCGGCCCAAATTATATTGGCTTCATTGTCTTTCTTAACTGCGTGTTTGGCTTCTTCTAGACTTATATATTGTTCTAGTGTTGAAGCCTCAGTAGGGACCATTGGCAAAGCCTGATCATAGACGGGTTTGCTAGGATGAGGCCCTAATAAATAGATAATTACTAATAAAATGGAAAAACCTAGTATAATTTTGACAAATTTCATGTGTTTTATTTTTGTTTATTTTCTACACCACCAGGCCCAGATGATAAAAATGGGTTGAAAAACCAATAACCTTAGCCAGGTAGCCCATTCAGGAATACATGGTTGTCCAGTTAAACATCCCTTCATTTGTATGTGATAAATATGTGCCGGTATAAATGCCACTAAAAGTAGGATAATTCCAATGGCAGCTTTTGACCTAAGCGATGGGATTAGCAAAAGTATCGCTAAGGCAATCTCGGCAAAACCCGATGCTAGGTTAATAAAACCATGCCATGGTAGATAAGGCGGAATCATACCATCAGAAAATTCAGGATTTATAAAATGATTGGCACCTGCAAACAGATAGAAAGCTACCAGCAGCCAAAAGGCAATCTTTTTAAGCATGATCTTGATTCAAAAGGATTAATAACCTAATCAAATTAGGATTTAATTCCAAGATTTAAGAAAGATTTTAGTGTAAAATTTTTCAATTGAATGCACTTGCATGGAAAAGAAAAGAAATTGAATTTGGTTGAAGAAAATCCGAATTAGTCAATTGTTTGTTTTGAATGATTGATTTTTTTAAACATTTTAAAAATCTACCATGAAAAATTTCATTTTATGCATTTGTTTTTTATTTTGTGTTAGTTCCTGCACCAAAAAAATTGAGATTTCAACTTTGGGTCAGTTGTCAAAGTCAGAAATCAATACCCCCGAAAAAGTTGCAGTAATCATTGAAAAGCTAAAACTCGAGAAAAAGTATGACACTTTGTTTCAAAGATTCAATTTGACTTTATTAGAGTCAAAAAAAATTAAAGGGGTTGAAACTGTCTCCAAAGATTTAGAGTATCTATCTACTAAAAAGGACACAATTGGACTTGTTAGTTATCTGAATCAGTCTGGGAAGAGCTACTTAAATCAACTAATTCAAATGATTAATAGGGATTATGAAATCCAAACAAGAATATCTCAATCATATCCTTATTTGGTAAATCTTTCGTACGAAAATTTGAGAATTATTATATCTGAGTTATTGTATAATTATGAAAAAAAGAGTTATTCCAAACCAATTTTATTTACACCAAATAAGACGATGGAAATAGTCACGTACGATGAGTTTTTGGAATCTTTTGATGATAAATGTAGTGATATGTTGTTGAGACTTTTATCACGCTGTGATAGAAATGCAACTTTGGTATATGGGTTGTGCTTTACTACTGTTGAGTTTCCTCCTGCATTTATCGCCTGTGTTTTGGGTTGTATTGCTCAAAACAACTGGTGTCATAACGATGCAAAAGAAGACTATCAATTATGTAAACAAGGAAGACTATGATAAAAGGAAAATTTCAATGGTTGATGTTTGTTGCGGTTTTATTTATGCCGCTTATTATTCGAATCAAAAACGATACAGCGTTTTATTTAGCACTTGCAGGTTTTGCAGTTTTATTGTTACTCTTCAATTTTATTAACCCAAGTTCAAATAAGCCTGAATAGTCTGTTTTGATAAAATGAGTATATTGGTAGCTGCAAAACTGCCCTATGAGTAATTCTAAAAGATTTCTTTCTCTGGATGTGTTCAGAGGTATGACCATCTGTTTGATGATTATTGTAAATACCCCTGGAGGAGATCCTACTTTTGCCCCCTTGCAGCACGCCGCTTGGCATGGATTTACACCTACGGATTTAGTGTTCCCATCCTTTTTATTTGCAGTGGGTAATGCCATGAGCTTTGTGATGCCGCGATGGGAGGGTATGGCTGAGTCTGCCGTCTTGGGAAAAATTTTTAAACGAACAGCGCTCATCTTTTTATTGGGCTATATAATGTATTGGTTTCCTTTTGTACAATTAGATAACGCTGGTCATATAATTTTGAAACCCTTTTCTGAAACCAGAATTTTAGGCGTTTTACAAAGAATTGGACTTTGTTATGGTATTGCATCTTTAATGATTCATTACTTAAAACCCAGATTGTCCTTGTTGATTAGTATTGGCTTTTTGTTACTCTATTGGGGGCTTTGCAGCTGGTATGGAGATTCCTCAGACCCATTGAGTATAACAGGAAACGCGGGTCAGAAACTGGATCTTTGGTTATTTGGAGCATCTCATTTATACCATGGCGAGGGCATTGCGTTTGATCCGGAAGGATTGTTGAGTACCATGCCTGCCATAGTAAATGTTGTGGGAGGCTATCTGGTTGGTCAATATGTTCAGAAAAAAGGAAAAGAATACGAAGGTTTGGCCAAATTATTATTAGTTGGTGCTTTATTGTTGTTCTTGGCTTATTGTTGGAATATGAGCTTCCCCATTAACAAAAAACTTTGGACTTCTAGCTTTGTTTTAATAACAGTGGGTCTTGATTGTGTCATTTTAGCCGCTGTTATTTATCTAATTGAATTCAAAAAGTATACTAAATATGCCTATTTCTTTGAAGTTTTGGGTAAGAACCCTCTTTTTGTTTATCTCTTGTCTGAAATCTTGGTAATTATTTTGTACATGATTCCTGTTGGAGACAAAATAAACCTATTCAGATGGTTATATATAAATGTATTTAGTCATGTTGGAGATTATTGGGGTTCATTGCTATTTGCCGTCTCCTTTATGATGCTTTGTTGGAGCGTTGGTTGGGTCTTAGACAAGCGTAAAATCTATGTAAGAGTGTAGTTAAGCTGTTAAGTTTTAGGTTGCCCATTGCCCCTCGGGACTAAAACCGTACCTTTGCAGCCTTAAAAATTTACATGGAAATAAGAAACATTGCCATTATCGCCCACGTGGATCATGGCAAAACCACACTGGTAGACCGCATTTTGCAAACTACCAAGGTATTCCGAGACAATCAGGATACCGGAGATTTGATTATGGATAGCAACGATCTTGAAAGAGAACGTGGTATCACTATCTTTAGTAAGAATGCAGCCGTTACCTATAACGGAGTTAAGATAAATGTGATTGATACTCCCGGCCACAGTGACTTTGGCGGTGAAGTTGAGCGCGTTTTGAAAATGGCTGATGGTGTAATCCTTTTGGTGGACGCCTTTGAAGGACCTATGCCACAGACCCGTTTTGTACTCCAGAAAGCCTTGCACCTAAACCTTCACCCAATTGTGGTGATCAATAAAGTAGATAAAGAAAACTGCCGTCCTGATGAAGTGCACGATGCTGTTTTTGAACTCTTCTTTAACCTTGACGCAACAGAAGAACAACTGAATTTCCCTACTTATTATGGTAGTGGTAAAAATGGTTGGTTCAATGATAGTCTTACCAAAACAGAAGACATTTTAACTTTAATGGATGGCATTATCAAACACGTGCCAGCTCCTAAAGTAAATGAAGGAACCCTACAATTGCAGATTACCTCTTTGGATTATTCTTCCTTCTTAGGTCGGATTGCCATTGGAAAAGTGACTCGTGGTTCTATCAAAGAAGGACAAAGCATTGCCTTGGTTGCTGCTGATGGTACTTTTAAAAGAAATAAAGTAAAGGAACTATACGTATTTGAAGGAATGGGCAAACGCAAAGTAGCAGAAGTTCTTTCTGGTGATTTGTGTGCAGTTGTTGGATTAGAAGACTTTAATATTGGGGACACCATTGCGGATATTGAAAATCCAGAAGGATTGCCAGTTATTAGTGTGGATGAACCTACTATGAGCATGACTTTTAGCATTAACAACTCTCCTTTCTTTGGTAAAGACGGAAAGTTTGTTACTTCAAGGCACTTGCGTGACCGTTTGATGAAGGAAACTGAAAAGAATTTGGCATTGCGTGTAGAAGATACAGACAGTGCAGATAGCTTCTTGGTTTTTGGACGCGGGATCTTGCACTTGGGCATCTTGGTAGAAACCATGCGCAGAGAAGGATATGAATTAACCGTGGGTAATCCACAGGTATTGGTTAAAACCATTGACGGCAAGAAACACGAACCCTATGAAAATTTGGTAGTAGACGTTCCTGCTGAATTCAGTGGTAAAGTTATTGATCTAGTTACCCAACGTAAGGGTGAAATGCAGATCATGGAAAGCAAGGGTCAAATGCAACACTTGGAATTTGAAATTCCTTCCAGAGGGTTGATTGGTCTTCGTTCTCAAATGTTAACCAATACTGCTGGTGAAGCTGTTATGGCTCACCGCTTTATTGAATACAAACCTTGGAAAGGACCCATCCCCGGAAGAAATAATGGTGTGTTGATTTCTAAATTCCAAGGAACTACTACTGCCTATTCTATTGACAAATTACAAGATCGCGGTGCATTCTTTATTGAACCAGGTGAAGAAGTTTATGTTGGTCAAGTAATTGCTGAACATATTAAGCCAGGTGACTTGAATGTAAACGCGGTAGAAATGAAGAAACTGACCAACCACCGTGCAAGCGGAAGTGATGACAGTGTTCGCATTACGCCTAAATTGCAATTTACACTTGAAGAGTGCATGGAATATATTCAACAAGACGAGTGTATAGAAGTGACTCCAAAAATAATCCGTATGCGCAAAGTATTCCTGAATGAAGAAGACAGGAAGAAAAGTTCTAAGAGCATGCAGAGTGAAGCAGTTGGATAATTTTGAATTTCAATGTTTTTAATATTTAAAGCCTCGAAATCTTCGAGGCTTTTTTTATGCATCATAAATCCCTTAATATTACAAACCCATTAATAAATACCAACAATGAAAAATTCCATCCTTACTGCCTTCACCGCCATTTGTCTTTTAATATCCATTTCCTGTAAAAAGTCTAGTAATTCTCCAACCGCCAATATGCGTTTTATCAACCTATCTCCCAATGCAGGAGCCATGGATGTATATTTAAACAGTGCCTTATTGGTAGGCAGTGTTTCTTATGGATTTGCTTCTGGTTATCAGTCTATGGACGCTGCGGCAACTTCTTTGTCTGTAAATCAAGCAACCACCACTAATATTTTATTAACAGGGAATATTTCATTTGCGTCCAATAATCACTATTCTGCCATTGTCTATGATTCAGTTGCTATATTAAAAGGAGATATATTTCAAGATGATCGTACGGATCCTCCAGCAGGAAAAGCTTATGTACGTTTTTTTAATTATGTAAGTGGAACACCTTCTCTTGACATTATCAAAGCAGGAAATACTTCTAATAAATTATTTACAAGTAGAACTTATATGGATCACAAAACAACGGGCTCTTATATTTCTTATACAGCCATTGATCCCGGTCCATTTAGTGTTTCAGCCGTTGTTGCTGGAACAAATGTCTTAATTACTCAATTGCCAAGTTTTGACGCAACAGCTGGTAAATCTTATACTTTGGTACTCAAAGGTTTTAATAAGGGAACGGGAAATCAAGCTGTTTTTCTAGGACCCATTCAAGACAAATAATGTAAACCACCGCCTTCATAAGCGGCTGATGATTTAGCCTCCTAATTTTACAAAAGAAAACCCCGTATCATTACTGTTACGGGGTTTTTCTCAGTTATTGCTACTTACTAATTATCCTTTTTTAACACTTACTTCAGCAACTACATGAGTGATTACTTTCACATCAAAGATTTCTTTGAACAATCCTTTTTCAGATTGAATTAAGAAAGTCAATTTACTTACGTCTGGGTTACCTGGGAACATGAATTTTTTATCAAAATTCTTTTCGTTGTAACGCTCTTGGAACAAGGTTTCACCGTTTTCGTCTAGTACAAATACTTTAAAGTTTGCACCAGTTTCGTTGCTGTATTTTACGTTGAAAAACAGGTTCTCAGAAGCTGAGCCTACAAATTTAACTTCGGCTTTTTTACCAGTAGGATCAATATCCCATGACTTGTTATTTACTGTTGTTGCGTTGGCAGAAAGAATAAACATAGCGGCAACAAGGTTACCCAAGAAAATTCTTTTTACGATGGTGTTCAATGTTTGGTTTTTCATGATGTTGTAATTTTTCAATTAATAAATTTGTGACAATTAAAATTCTTGATGGCACAAGCATTTGTCAAATACAACAAGCAATTTTCTTAGATAGTGAAGCAAAGCTTCAAAGCGCGTAGTGAAGCCAGATTAACCGGTATTTTAAGATGTACATCCTCGGTGGCTCTTACATCAGTTAATACTCAGATGAAACAAAGGTAACCCCGAAAAAATAAAAAAACCCTGTTATTCAAAAGTTAACAGGGTTTAATCTATTGTAAATCAAATAGTTAATTAGTCAATTAATTTTGTGGTTTATTCAATGTGTCCCAAAGCAAATCTTTTAATTCAGTCAATCCTTTATTGGTAATGGAAGAAATAAAGACAATAGGAATACCCTTGGGTAATTCTTTAATAATTTCTTTTTTTAGTTCTTCATCTAGCATGTCAGACTTACTAACGGCTATGACAAAGTCTTTTTGTAATAACTCGGGGTTATATTCTTCCAATTCATTTCTAAGAATTTCAAATTCTTTTCTATGATCATCACTATCGGCTGGAATCAAAAAGAGCAAGGCAGAATTGCGTTCAATATGACGCAGAAAACGATGCCCCAATCCCTTTCCTTCTGCAGCGCCTTCAATAATACCAGGTAGGTCCGCAATGCAAAAAGATTTGTTGTCCCTATACTCAACCATGCCCAATTGTGGCACTAATGTTGTAAATGCATAATTGGCAATTTTGGGTTTTGCCGCAGTAAGCACAGACAATAAAGTGGATTTTCCAGCATTGGGGAATCCCACCAAACCCACGTCTGCCAATACTTTCAGCTCAAGATTCTTCCATCCTTCTACACCAGGTTCGCCAGGTTGTGAGTGGTCTGGAACCTGGTTGGTTGGGGTTGCAAAATTGCTATTCCCTAATCCACCTCTTCCACCTTTTAACCAAATAATTTCTTGTCCGTCTTCTAGAATCTCGGCTTCAATCTCTCCCGTTTCCTCATCTCTTGCTACTGTTCCTAGGGGTACGTCTATAAAAATATCTTCTCCATCCTTACCCGTACAATTATTTTTACTGCCACGTTCACCATTTTCAGCTAATACGTTTTTAAAATAACGCAGGTGCAATAGGGTCCATAAATTGCTATTCCCTCTTAGTATAATATGTGCACCACGTCCGCCGTCTCCACCATCTGGGCCGCCCATTGCGGTAAGTTTATTGCGCATTAAGTGTGAAGCACCTGGACCACCATGGCCAGAGCGAGCAAAAATGCGGATATAATCTATAAAGTTGTTTTTCTCTGACACTGTTTCTTTATTATGGCTTTAGCCGGTTGGTGGTAAAGTTACGTCAATCTTTTTTGGCAGCGTATTACTGGGCTTTTTTGACCAATAAAAGATTATTTTGAAATAATTGACTCATGTATCATCAACCTTTTTCCAATGATTATATTTGAAGTAGATTTTTTAAGAGCTTATTTATGAAACCAATTTTGATAGGGATTTCTTTGATTTTAGTTTTTAGTGCCCAAAGCCATTCGCAAGTTCCAGACTCTTTTGCCTATAGGAAAAATGCTATTAGAATGGAAATTACCTCTGCATTGTTATATAGAAATGCTTTTGTCTTTTCATATGAAAGAATGATTAAAAAAAACAATCACTTATTCTTACTGCTGGTTACCAAGAATTGTCTGGATTGAGTGGGTTTGCAGATAGCATTAAAGCTATTAACAAAGGAACAAATAGTGGATTCAAGTTTGGTGCTGAGTATCGTTTTTATTTGGCAAAAGAGAATAAATATGCAAGTCCACATGGATTATATATTGGCCCATATATTTCACATACTGGTTTTAATAATGCAACTAATGTTAGCGTTAAAACCAATGGAATCTCTGAAAATGGAACAGTAAATTCTGCTATAAGAATCTGGAATGTTGGATTTGAAATGGGGTATCAATTTGCGCTAAGTAATAGATGGAATTTATACATGGTTTTTGCCGGTCCTTCTATTTCTAGTTATGATATTGCAACTAAATTAAATGGAAATTTTTCTTTTGATTCCAGCAGTATTCAAAATCAAACCTTCCAAAATTTACTGAGTAAATTTCCAGGTCTGAAAACCTTTTTTGAAAGTGAAACGGTAGGAAAATCAGGTAGGCTAAACAAATGGAGTGCGGGTTTTAGGTATCAAGTCAATATTGCCTATCGCTTTGGTAAGAAAAAGTAGGTGTTTATTTTCAAATACCTTTTTATTCATAATTGAGACGAGGGTAGTTTAAATAAAAATAGCTTCTCATACTTATTTATTTTTCAAGTTAACCCATGTAGTATAAAGCGTTTCTTGCAAAGGTCTATCAGTGGGGATGGTTCTTAGCGGTTCACAAGGTTCCCAATAATGATGCATTTCTTCAGGAAGGGCTTGGTACAATTGTGTGCCCTTTTTTTTCCAATCCAACATCTCGTCTGTTACATCCTTGATTTTTTTTGCAGGATTACCCACAATTAAGCTGCGCGATGCAAATGCTTCTCCCGCTTTAATAAAACTCAATGCACCTACAATACAGCCCTCACCTAATACCACTTGATCCATGATAACAGCATTCATACCAATCATACAATCCCTTCCAATATTGGCACCATGAATAATGGCACCGTGTCCAATATGTGCGTTCTGTTCCAAAACAACGGTAGTGCCCGGAAACATATGGATGCTGCAGTTCTCTTGTACATTACAACCGTCTTCAATTACAATTCCTCCCCAATCTCCTCGAATAGCCGCACCCGGTCCAATATAAACATTTTGGCCAATGACTACATTGCCTGTTACAGATGCTTGTGGATGCACAAATGATGACTGGTGAATCACAGGAATAAAACCTTTAAAAGAATAAATCATTAGAGAATAGTTTTACCAGTTCTAAAACAAGTGCCCTTGAAAATAGCAACCACTACTTGGTATTGGTTACTGATACTGATTTGATATAGACCTGTTGAACGGCCATTATGTATTTCTGTAGCAATGGCTTCTAGCTTATCTCCTACATGAACGGGTTTTAAAAAGTTGATGCTAGTATCTAATGCTACTGAAAGATTATTACGGTTATTACAGGCAAAGGCAAAAGCAGAGTCTGCCAAAGAAAAAGCAATTCCGCCATGTACAATTCCTAATCCATTGATCATTTCTGAACGAACTGTCATGGAAATCTTAC
>Ga0136644_10000500_pt1 | contig 31373 bp, 26 predicted proteins | sample C_130820_EF_Meta_FD_94780 | JGI IMG/M metagenome (GOLD analysis project Ga0136644, IMG submission 94780) | Freshwater microbial communities from Lake Croche, Canada to study carbon cycling - C_130820_EF_MetaG (v2) (version 2) | ecosystem: Environmental > Aquatic > Freshwater > Lake | place...
CAAAATAACGAGAATATTCTTTTTAACAGTTAAAATATTTTGTTCATGATTCAGTTGTTGAAAGCTAAAGTTCCTAAAGGGGTCGCCAACAGGAGGACAAATTTGGCGTTTAACATCTATGGATAAATTTGCCCTATAAGTCCAGATATCGATTAATTCTCTTAAGAACCTCACCAGTTGAACCCGATTTAGCGTGTTAAACCAACTAGGACTACTATAATTTCCAAGTGCATCAATACTTTGAAACAAGTCTAGGACTTTCATTTCCACTGTTTTCTCTGGACTCACTTCATTCTCGTCTTCTTTAATATCAATATTAATCTTAATTTTTAACATTTTGCTAACACGAATTAAGTTGCGCATTGTCTGCACGACCGAGGTAGGAATAGGATTCCTGTTATAAGGATTTCTTACTTCTCTCCCAGATTTTAGAATGAGATTGTAGAGAGAAATGATATCAAACCCATAGATGAAATTGTCTGTATCTATATAACTAAAGAATTGGATTGCTGGAAGGTCTGTTAACAATTCGTCTGATAAAAAATCGCGGTCATTCGTGCATGATTCTCTCTTTAAAAAAGCAGGACCTCTAAAAAAATTACATTTTCTTTGGAATCTACCCCTGATAACCTTTTGAATCTTTATAATAGATGCCGATAGCTTCAAAAAGGTATAAACGCGACTAGTGAGTTCTTTCTTGTTTCCAGAAATTTTCAACTTATAGTGTTTTGCAAACCTCTTTAGTTGTTGTCCATTATAAGAGGTGGATTCTAGCAAGCAATAGCTATCTGTGGTAGGAATCTCAGAATCCGTGGATTTTTTAGATTTTGAATAATCTATACAGGCTTCACACTTTTCCTGAAGATGCATCATGTAATCTTCCAATGATGTAGAAATCTTATGCATTGATTTTTTAGACGATAGCATGCGATATATATACTATTACTATAAAAATCTTTTTAACCAGTTATCCCTTAATATATAATTAAGTTACTCATTTTGTTGTTACTAGTCACCTCATAATAGAACGCGAGGGATTTCTAAAAGTGTGGAATACTATTTTTTATAAAATAAATAAGGAAAATAAATATTTTTTTGCTAGATAAGCGAGCTATGCTGGGATGAGGGGCGGTTGAATTTAGACTTCCATATGGGTTTAATTCATTCAAAAAAAAATTGATTTAAAGATTGCCCCTAGTAGTATAAGTATAAGCAAAGAACAATGGCTGATACAATCATCGACGCAACTCAATTCAACGCACAGGATATTAAGTATTCACCCCCCAAGGCGAATGCTCAGCAAGGAAAGAGCGTGAATATTAAGACGGATAATGGTGCCCTGAGATTGAATACTCCTCTTATGTTGACCTGGGGAGCAAGTGACTATGTTGACCCTGGTTCGGGCAAGGGAAATGGAAAGTTTGAGATGTCTCTTCAGTTTCCTACTGACGAGTATAAGAGTGAAGAAACTAGTGCATTTCTAGAAAATATGTTGGCTCTTGAGGCTAAGATTAAGGCTGATGCCCTTATACATTCCAAGGAGTGGTTCGGTAAGGTTCACAAGAATGCTGAGGTGGTTGATGCTCTATGGACACCCATGCTGAAGTATTCAAAGAACAAGGTTACTGGCGAACCAGACTTGAGCAAGGCCCCTGTCTTGCGAATCAAGATTCCTATCTGGGAGGGTGTTTGGAAGGTGGAGATTTATGACGAGGACGATAATAGATTGTTTCCTAATGTGGATAATTCAACAGTGACACCCATTGACTTTATCCAGAAGGGAACTAATTTGGCTGTCTTGATGCAATGCGGTGGCTTGTGGTTTGCCAATGGAAAGTTTGGCATTACTTGGAAGTTGATTCAGGCGGTTGTTCAGCGACCCAAGTCTTCACTCACAGGGTCTTGCTTTATTAAGTTGAAGCCAAGCGAAAAGGCAAAGTTGAAGGCTCAGCCCGAGGTGGAGCAAGATGCTGATGTGGATGTTGTGCCTAGCACTGTTGTGGATGACTCAGATGAAGAGGAAGAGCAAGAGCAAGAGCAGACACCTGTGACAGCGCCTGTGCCTGAACCAGCCAAAGAAGAGAAAGAAGAGCCCAAGAAAAAGAAGGTTGTGAAGAAGAAGACCACTGAGGCATAAATAACAATAAACAATAAATAAATATTACTTACTAATAACCCATAAATCCATATAAATTCTTATATTTTTTATTTTATCCTAGTAAAATAAAAAACTTATTTAATAAAAGACCACATTAACAATGATATCAGATAAAGTTTCATTAGAATACATGTCTTTTTCACAAATTTTTGAAATACCTTGTCCTTTGAAGACAAAGGACTGAACCTTCTTACAAAGCAACCTGTCTGTAGGTATCAATACATTTTTACTGCCTATATTAATACTTTGGAACTCTTTCTCTAAGAGAGAAAAAGTAAATGAAATAGGCCAAGAGACTACTATATTATTATTCTCATCTATTAAAACATGTTCTGGTAAGGACGGATTACATTTCACAATCATTTCCCCACCACCCTCGGGAACATCGAATACCAATTCGCTATGCCAAAGAGGAACATAATAAATGAACCCATCTTGCTTTAACATGTAGATTTTACTATCGAATAAATCTTCTATGCTAGGATGTAAAATATAGATTTGCACATCTTTATATTTTTCCAAAATAATTTGTTGTAATGAATCTAGCTCTTCTTTTTCAATATTCAAGAGGTCCTTATACTTAAATAAGAAATGAAACATCCCAACCATTCTCTCTTTATCCATATGTTCAAATAGTTTTATGGATATTTTTTTTGCTCCTGAAACAATATCTTTGACTATCGTGAGAAACACTTCATTATAATGTCCTTTTAACAATCCATCGATAAATATATTAACAATAGAAGTATATCCTGTATCTACAACAGGCACATCTTCATCTAAAATACTTATTTCTCTCTTAAGAACACTGTATGCTTCTCCAATAGATTGAAAGAATTCTTTAGACGCTATTGAGTTACCATTCTTATCAGGATGGTGTAGCAAAGCCATCTTATGATAACGCCGTTTAAGATTCACCATATCAGGTATGCTATCCAGCTGTAATATTGATAAAGCCTCTTTTATATTCATAGAATGAAAGTAAGAATCAGTTTAAACCTTTATTTCTTGAAAAACAATGTAATAAATAGAGAGAGAACACAAAGTAAATAAATAATACATTGGGCATAAATGACATACTCTTGCCATGATTGTGCACATTTACAATCCTTCAAGGTGCTAAAAATAAATTGGTAAGCGTTGTATAAGAAATAAAACCAGAGGAATATCAAGATAAAGGAATATATGATGAATATACCTTTTAACACGGTATTGCTGAGAAGAGCCTGGTATATAGAAATATTAAATGCATACATGATGAGTTTACCTATTAGCCCAATTGCAGACACGATAACAAAGAACAATTCAACATTTTTCAAGTGACTAACACTCATTTGATTTCCAACGCAACCGCAATTTTGGAGATTTCCTAAATATACATAGGTGCTATATAGAATAAATAAAAAGAGTGCGCTCATAAATAAATCAAACACATAGAAACCTGCTCCAGGTTTAACATTCAGCTTTTTTGCCATGATATATATTATATAAGAAATATTATAAGAAATAATAGAGGGTTATTTCTTATAAAGAAAACTCGTGAATTGTTCCAGCTAAATAGAGAATATAATTCTCCAAATGATAAATTGGGCGGTAATTGTTATTATAATATTGAAAAAATGTGTATGTTTTAATTAACACTCTTGTTAGTGCCTCCTTTTTTATATGATTTTGTTGAATTAATACAGATAAAATATACCAAATACACTGATAAATATTCAAGTTATAGATGAAAATATCATATAATAAATCCCTAAATTTTAAAAACTTAATCTCATCGACTGTTAAAATGGTAGATATGATTTTGTCGCATATAATTTTATAGAATACTACCATATTCATGCTAGGCTGATTATGCAAGAGTTTAATATTAGTTATACACTCTAGCTTACATTGACTTGGTATCGTGTATTTTAAACATTTATTATATAATGTCTTAGAGGGACGCGGAACCTGAATAATCTCACAACACTGTAAAATATTATCAGGAATGAAGCCAATGTCTTCGGTAATAAGAATAAATTTTAAATCTATGAATCCAGGTGTTTGCTTCTGCATATAACTATAAAAATTTTCCAGCAATTCATTATGTATTTCATGAAAGTTCTTACAAAGAATAATACCCACTTTGTCAACCTTGGCTGAAATAATATCCACTAATTGTAAATAAATATCGTGCCAAAGAAGTCTCGAGTTACACCCTAAGAGAGACATGTCAATCTCATAGTGTATATCACTAATCTTGAATACATAATTCTGTTTGTTATAGGTGATGCTTATTTTTTTCTCATACTTTAACTCTGTTGGACTATATTTTTTAATAGAGCGTAACATTTGGGTATATTTTCCAACACCACTTGGTCCATAAAAAATAAGATTATGAAAGTTGGCAATAGCGTCCGGAAAAGTTTTGAATTTTTTGTCTAATTTTGGATGAAGATTCATTTTTTCATTGGAAACAAGATACTCATCAAAATGGGTTTCACAAAATTTCATCGATAAAATCTATTTCTTTATACAGATATAGACTATTCTTTATTTATTATTACTCATTCAATAATATAATAGATTATGAGATAAAAGAATCTTGTTATAAAGATATAATAACAAAATTAATGAATATAGTAAAAACCTTAGACCAGTATAATCATAGTGGGGTTTATTATTGTGAACCCATTAAAAACAATATCATGAATGATGGCATTTTTATTCGCATTTTATATTCTAATCATCTATTCTTGCTAAACGGGATTTCTTTGTATATTCATTTACAGGATGTAAGCATCGATAAGTATTTTAACAAATATAAATGTTCGTTCGATGTATTAGCGTATAAGGAACTTATTTCTAAATTAAAAGGTATAGAAATGGAACTCTTAGATCATGTAAATATTATTGGAAAACAACCACAATATAAAATTTACGAACAATTGCAAAAAGGGTATCTTAAAATTTTCCTGAATCAAGATGAAAAAGTCACGAATCCATCTAAATTTGCTTTGAAAATCTCTGGTATTTGGGAAACCGAATCTTATTACGGTGTGACATACAAGTTTTTATTAATTAACCATCTGTAGTAAACTTGGTTAGAATAGTATCCAATGTGCCGATACATAATAAGGTAATTAATCCTAGAACGCCAATGGATAAGCCATATGTTTTAGGCAAGGAGTGATTTAACTTATATTGGTCTCCCTGTGTTCCATAATAAAACAGAACGAGTTGTGCTGCAATAAGAGCCATAATAATCTTTGAAAAATTAAAGTATCCTACCGAGACATGTCCGTCTGAGATAATATTCATATTCGTAGAGAGAATGTAAAGGAGATATCCTAGACAACCTAATAGAAATAAAAAGGGTCCAGCCGAAGTGGCATAAGCAATTGCACTGGATAATTTAGAACCAGGTTTACTAAGATTTATTAGAAGAGTGGCAGTAATAAATACGAGTCCAGTTATAATGAATGAATATCCTGCTAAAGTGCCTATAATTGCGCTTTTTGAACTGATTCCTATAGTAGATAACACAATAATAATACCAACTGCAATAAAAGAAGAATATACTTTAGATAAATCAATCATTCTTATAGTAAATAGATATAAAAATTATTATATGTATTTATTAATAAAAAAAAATAAGAGCTAATACTATGAATCCTAGTCGATATCAAGAAACACCACCATTTGTAAACAAAGTAGTTTCAAACCTATCAACAAATCACCCAGTGATTAACAATGCGAATCAATACATGTATGAACAAAAGTTTGTCTCTATTCACTCTGAAGACCGCGATAGTAAAAAGTATCCTAATGCCAGCGAATTTGACATTGAGATGCCACAAGATTATTGTAATGTTCAAGCCGTCAAGTTGAGCACATGGACTTTTCCATCCACATTTACAACTTTCTCTCATAGCAGAAGTAATGTTTCCTTATCATTCAAGATTATTTCTCCATATAATCCTTCGGCACACGGGTCATCTGATACTTTGTTAACAAATATGTATTCAGCCTTAATGGATAATAGTAGTAATGAATATATTATCAATATAGAAGAAGGTTCTTATACAAATACTTATATGGCGAATGAACTTACCAATAAAATGAACGAAGCGGTAACATTCGTTATCCAAAACTATTTTATTAAACATGGATTAACTGCTCCCCTTGGACAATTTATAGCGAATAAGGGATATGACCAATTTGTAGTCATTTATCACGAAGTAGAAGCCACATTTTGGTTTGGAAACAGAAGTTCCGGGTTTGAATTGGTGAATAACTCGACCATTTATAGCAATATAAACAGTGCTTGTTTAAGCAAAAATACTGTATATCCTTCTTATATTGATTGGGGATTGCCTGCTTATTTAGGATTTTCTAGAAGTAAAGAACCTGTGATTGCTACAGATAGTAGTGGTCAAATATTACCTGTATTATATTATTTGCTACCACCTGCGAATGCTTGGCTTACACCTGAATCAACAGGTCCTTATAATTATGCTAATACAAATGTATTTTATATAAAATCACCTAATAAATCCAATGTATTGGGAAATCCTTATTTCTATATGGAATTATTTGGACTGAATTGCATAGATGAAATGATTCCTTATGTGGATAGTAAATTTACGCGGGAATCCAATGAAACCAACGGCACATTGAACGCAGCTTTTGCGAAATTATATAAAAATACATGGGTCGCACCTGATTGGACATGCAACAATGCTAATGAACTTATTCCTGTAAGAATTTTCAATCCTCCTGCTGAGAGAATCAAAAAGCTTCGCATTAAACTTAGGGAACATAATGGGCAACTCTTGGAATTGGGTAATGGTTCTTTTTCTTTCACTCTAGAATTTACTTTATATAAGCCACAGATTGAGAGAAGAAATAGTATGTTTGTCCCTGAAACCACCGCGTATTCTTACGCTTAATAAGATTAGGTTAAAGGTTAAAGGTCAAAGGTTTAAAGGTTAATTTTATAAGTTGTTTCTACCCATGTTTTTAACGCATCTATATGACATTCCATATGATTTTCTTTGAATCCATGCAATTTTAAAAAGGTTGGCTTTTTCATTTTTTCTGTTTTATAAAAAAGATAATCCCCGAATTTTCCACTTCGTATAGACAGGTCTTTAGTAATCGTTCTCAATGCCGTGGGTATTAACTGTTTTCTCTCTTCTTCTAGCAAAGGAAGAACCTCTAGCCAGGTAATATTTTCCGGTGGTCTGTTCCCTAGAGATGATAGGTTCTTACTAATAGGGCCTTTATCGCTATTCCATGAAGCATACAAACCATATTTCCCCTTTTTAATATAAACTGGCGAACCTTCATATTCACCTATGGCCGAAGAACTATTTGCCTGAAGGAGTAATTCCTCCAAGGTATATTCTCCTTTCTCTAACCTTTTCAAGTCTATATCTGGTTTTATAGAGAGAAATGTAGCCGTTTTACCTGTCCCCTTTTTAATAACCGGACCATATTTTCCTATCATATAAGAGTGTTCATTGTCAATCTTGATTTCACATTTTTTAACTATCTCCTCGGCTTTTAACTCAGCGCATAAGACATCTAAATCTGTTTTCAATTCATTGCATACTTCATGCCAAACGGTTTGCCCTTTTACAATAGCATCTAACTTTAACTCCATCGCATTGGTATAATCATATTGAAATAGATGGTCAAAGTGTTTTAGTAAGAATTCAATAACTAATATGCCGACCGGTTGTATACAAAGCTTTCCTTTTTCATTGCCAAAATCTCTCTTGGTATTTATTTCATTCAAGATATCGTCCTCTAGTTCAAAATCTTTACAAGCTACTGTCTGTCCTTGTATGTCCATTTTCTTTACATATCCTCGTTCAATAATTTTATCTAGTAAAGAGGCAAAGGTGCTAGGTCTTCCTATTCCCTTTTCTTCTAATAATGAAATTAACCTGGCTTCAGTATAATGTTGCTTCTTATCCTTGAGAGAAACCTTGGAACTCACCTTTTGATAAGGAAGGATTGCACCATCTTTTAGTTGAAGCAAATACGAATAATGACTGGCTTCTTCTTTTTCCTTTTCCTTTTCTTTTTTCTTATAGACTTGTTGCCATCCTAAAAAAAGAGGCAGTTCTTCTGTAGTAGAATACAGTGTGTTTAACGGACCCGTAATAGTAGCATTTAGAGATGAATACTGGGCATCTGACATACAACTGGCTACTGTATTTTGCCAAATAAATGTATACAGTCGTTTCTCTCTTGGTTTCATATCGGGGGAAACTTCTAACACCGACAAATCTGTTACACGAATGGCTTCATGAGCTTTTTCTTTCTCCTTCTCATTATCTTTATCTTTATTATTAATTATTAGTACATCTTCGTCATCATCCCCAGATGTTTGAACTAAGTCATCAATCCTAGGACTAATATATTTGTCAGAACCGAAGGTTTCAACAATATACTGTTTAACTTGGTCTACAAATGGGGATGAATATTGTGTAGAATCCGTGCGCATATAGGTAATATATCCACCTTCGTATAGAGTTTGACATAGTGACATGGTTTCTTTCGGTGAATAATGTAGTTCATTGGATGCAGCCTGCTGAATCTTTGATGTGGTAAAAGGAACAGGTGCTGATTTTTCAACGGTGGATAGCCTTCCTCGTTTAAAAATATGGTCAAAATTCACGGTTTCTTCTAAAAAATTGGACACTTCACTATCTGTTTCAAATTGCTTCTTCAAATCAAATGGAATCCTTTTATTTGTAAAATATCCCACGGTATTATATACCTGTTTACCAGGATTATTGGTGATTTCTAAACTATTCTCATAGATTAACCGCAAGGCAGGAGTTTGACAACGCCCAGCTGATAAACTATGCTCAGCTTTTTTCGATATGTAACTCCATAAAAGAGGTGACAATTTAAAACCAACCAGTAAATCAAGCACTTGCCTAGCTTGTTGTGCATGGACTATTGGCATATGTATCCTTGTAGGTGACTTGATAGCTGATTGGATAGCCTTCTCGGTGATTGCGTGATAGACGATTCTCTTTGTAGTTTCCAATGACAATCCAAAGAGAGAACAGATATGCCATGCGATGGCCTCCCCCTCTCTATCATCATCCGTTGCTAAGATGATTTCGTCTGCTGCCTTAATTTCTCTCTTCATAAGTTCAATATGACTCTTTTTCTTAGGGTCAATATGAAAAGTTATTTGGCATTGCCTTTGAAACTGAATATCTTCTAAAGAACGCAATTCCCTGAAATGGCCAAAACTAGCAATACATTTATATCCCGGACCCAGATAACCTTCTATTTTTTTACATTTGGCAGGGGATTCTACAATGACAAGGGATAACCCTAATGGTTTTTTTTTATAAGACATTCTATATCTAAATATGGTAAGTTATATTTAATCTCTTTCAATGAATAATATAATCACGCTATTCATTGAAAAGTTATCCGTATGTGTAAATGTAAACAGCGCCGGAACTGCCATTATATCCATAATCAGAGAAGGCTGCTACAGTTTTTAGAGGATTGAGAAATGATGCTGCTGAGTTTGTCAAGTCAGTATAAATTCCACTATTTCCAGCGGCATTGACAAAACTAGCCCATCCGCCTGAACCACCAGCACCAGTTCCGGGAATGGGAATAAATCCTCCTCCTTGAGGAATCGGGGAAGGAATTCCTGTTATGCTTCCACCCGCATCTCTTTTAAGAAAACTATATCCTCCTCCACCAGCACCACCTATACCGAGTTGTGTAATAGATGAGTTAGTGCTATAAGGATTAGTATGACCTGATTCTATAGTAGTATTACCAGAGCCATAACTACTGCTTAATGATGTTGGAATTCCAGATGCGTTATTCAACGCGGCCACGGTAGTTTGTGTAACATGCATACCCTGACCTCCAGAACTTCCATTATTTCCAACACCACCTTTTCCAGGATTTCCTATAGTGGCATTTTGACCTCCCTGTCCACCTTTTGCTACGTGATTCAAAAAAGTTGTATTTCCTCCATTTCCGCCAGGAGCAGCACCGCCAGCGCCTACAACCAAAGGATATCCTACTTTAGGTAATACATCATATGTAAACATAGTAACTGCACCTCCTGCTCCACCACCTCCTCCGTGAAGAGGATTAGCTGAACCATCCGTTGAATTAGATCCGGTGCTTAATGTTCCGTGGGAGGATTTTCCACCTGCACCACCACCACCCACCATAACTACAGTAATAGTGGTAGCTTTATTAAAAGAAACAACATCGTCATCTAGATAGACCTTGTAATAGCTATTATGACTGGTTGTATTAGGGTTAATATAACTGTTTCCAACATTGACTTTTCCTGAATTAGCTCCTTTTGACATTTCTTATATTTATATCTAAGATTTTTATTTTTGTAAATAGTAAAATTTTCCTAAAGGGAGATTTAGCTGTTGTATTGATATTATTAATGCATACTAATAAAAGCCGAGTTAAAAACAACCGTCTTTTTTAACCTCAGATGCACTCTTTTTTGCTTCTATGTTTACTAATATATTGTTGATAAAATAATCACTTGGTTCTTGAAGACCCACTTTTGTAGATGTTTTAAACACAGCAATATCAATAGGATGAACAACTTTAATTTTATCACCATTATCATTAATGGTTGTTAACATTCCTACCATTAATTCAAAAAATCCCATAGGATTAATAGATACTTGACTATCATTGTCTATAATATTAGTATTTTCATTAATATTTGACAACTGATTTGCGGTGTTTGCTAAAAGACATGCACAATCGTATAATATGGCAGCATTATTACTGGGGTCATATTTAACAGCTGTATTGTATGTATTAAGTGCTGCTGTATAGGCAGTGTATGCGTCGATTCTTGATAATAATGACAAAGAGGATTCTTGTCCAGTTAATGTATTCTCTAATTTAACGAATTTACGCTCTAATTGATTAATCTCTTGTTTCATAGTTCGCTCCACTCTATCTATTTTTTTTGAGATTGTATCCATTTTTTTTGACATTATATCTAGTTTATCCATAATTTGTTGGTTTGTTGCCATTTATTAAATACAAATACTATTTTTTTAGCAGAAACCTTTTTAATTATTTGTTAACTCAAATTCTTAAACGTTTTCCAGGAAATGTTTGCTACAGGCTCTAGCTTTTCAACCATTGGTTCATCTTGATTCAGCTTATCGGCTTTTTTCAGTGCGCTATCTACATATAATTCCTTTAGCAAAGTGCCAACAACAAATGCACCCTCGTGCTGGTCCAATTCACCATCTTCAATTCGCCTTAATACGTTCAAAAATTGATTCAAAATGCCTAAATCGATTTCACTTTTACGGATTTTATTGTAAATATCAGTATAATAAGTGAATAAAAAAGGACACACATTTACGCCTTCATCATGGATTTTTTCGTCGTCTCCCTTATATTGATTCATCAGTTTAAGGAGAGCATTAATATCAGCCTGCAATTTATGACTATGCTTTAGTTCCCGAATCAAATCTGTAACGTCCTCCACATTATTTGCCTTAATCATTTGCTGAAGTTGCAACCGCGCTTTATCGTCCATTTAGATAGTTTATAATTATATATTTAAACCTAAATTTTTTTGAATTATTTTATTCTATTCATAATATAATAGTATGTCAGCAACCAATTATACACCTCCTCCATTTACAAAAGAAGGTAGTGTTGGTTCACCACAACAGAATGCATTTGATAAAACGCAATCGGCTGGACAAAGTCAAGCCGCATTGACAACAGGCGGAAGAAGGAGGAGAAGGAGGAGCAGTAAGTATTTGAGAGGTGGAGCCGGCGAAGTAGTTGTTCCACCCGTGTCAAACGCAGCCGGAATACCTGGTGTTAGTAACCAAGTAGCAGAAACCACAGCAACATCAGTAAATAGTCAAACGGCTGGGACAAATGATTCACTTGTGGGTAACCCACAACCTATAGGTGTTAGAGGCGGTAGAAGAAGAAGAAGAAGTAGAAAGATAATAAGAAGAGTAAAAAAGTCAAGAAAGACAAGAAAGACAAGAAGAGTAAAAAAGTCAAGGAATACAAAGAAAAAACAATAGAATAATCTAATAATAGTATAAGTTAATGCCAAAGGGAATAGATTGGTTTCATTTTGTCTATGTCAATTTAGGATTCGTAGCGATGGTTTTAATGATGTATTTCTTCATAGCATTAGATGATATCAAAAAGAACTGGCCTAAATATCGTTGCAATCCAATGTATATGCCTTTGTCCGATAATTTAGAACAAGATTTCGTATTTTGTGTTCAGAATATGCAAACCAACTTTATGGGATATTTGATGGAACCTATTACCTACTTATTAGGTAGTCTAGGTTCAATTGGTGCTGAAATATCGGCAAACTTAGATTTTGCTAGAAAAATGATAGCAAACATTCGCGGGTTTTTAGCAAGTATTGTAGATGGAATTTTTGGGGTTTTTGTAAATATCATTACCGAATTCCAAAAGATTATCATTGGTATTACCGATTTAATAGGAAAATTAGTAGCCGTCATGGTGACTATGATGTATCTTATGGATGGTTCAGTAAAAACTATGCAAAGTGCTTGGAATGGACCACCTGGACAAATGGTGCAAGTGATGGGTGCTTGTTTCCACCCGGAGACTCTTATCAAGAAACAAGATGGTTCTTCCTCTTATATGAAAGATTTGAATTTAGGCGATATTTTAGAAAATGGTAGCAAAGTAAAAGCCGTAATGAAAATAGACAATTCAGGCAAAGAACACGCCTTGTATAAAATTCCTAAAAAAGGTGTTAATGGAGAAGATATTTATGTTACAGGTTCACATATGGTGTTAAATGACGAAAAACAATTTGTTCCAGTAAAAGATTATTATTTGGCTGAAGAACAGAGAGAAGTGGAAACCATGTGGTTTTCCTGCTTGATTACAGACAATCATATCATTCCAGTGGGTTCACAACTATTCTGGGACTGGGAAGATTTCTTATTGAAGAAGTAAAAGAGGAAGAATAGAAGAATAAAGGAAAACCCTAATAATATTATTATTAGCTATATATAATAATAATATAAATGGACCCCATAAAAGATTCGTCCCATCAAATTAATAAAATGTATAAAAAATTATCCTATTTAGACCAATATGGAGAGTCTGTTTTATTAATGGTTGTATTGTATATTGCTCTATTTCTTATTTATTCATATTTTTCTGTGATGAAAAATATTCAACCTATTAAAGCAAATTGGCCGGCTGAAAGATGTAAACCACAAAATATTATGTTTGCTGGATTCATTAATAAACCAGAAAATAAGTCTGTATTCGAATTTACTGGAGAGAATTTTAATTATTGCTTGAACAATATTCAAACCTCTATTACGGGTTATCTTATGGAACCTATTACTTACTTAATAGGAGCATTGAATGCCATCTTTGAAGAACTTACACAGATTCTACAATATTTACGCATGATTATTAATAGAATCCGCAATAGTTTGGTGGATATTGCCAGCGATGTTATGGGTCGTCTCTCTAATTTTATTATTCCACTTCAACAAATCGTTATTGGAATTCGCGATACAATGGAGAAAATAAAAGGCATTCTAACGGCATCTATATACACTAGCTTAGGCACCTTTTATGTGTTAAAATCCGCAATGGGTGCTGTTACAGAAGTAACTATTTCGCTATTAATTGCTCTTGCTGCGCTTATTGTAGTAACATGGATTATCGCTATCTTCTTTCCACCATTTATTACTGCTGCCATTACCATGACAACACTGTTTGTTTCTATATCCATACCGTTGGCTGTTGTATTAGTTTTCATGGCCGAGGTAATGCACGTTAATTTAAATAAATCTGTTCCTAGTGTTCCGTCTCGTCCAGCTCCATCTCCGGGTAGTTGTTTTCATCCAGACACGCTTATTAAGAAGAAGGATGGTTCTTCATCTTGTATGAAAGACATCTGTTTAGGCGATATTTTGGAAAATGGCAGTAGAGTGAAAGCAGTTATGCGAATCGATAATTTAAATCAAAAACACACTTTATACAAAATAGCGGGTGGCGTAAATGGGGCAGATATTTATGTAACCGGGTCGCATATGATTCAGGATTCTAATGACGGACGATTTATAAAAGTGGAAGATTCACCAGTGGCTATAGTTCAAGAATCGGTGAAAACAGAATGGTTTAGCTGTTTTATAACAGATGACCATAAAATTCAAATTGGGAAACATACTTTCTGGGATTGGGAAGATTATTTATTATAAATAAAAATTATTATCTATGAAATATGTATAAAAAATGAATTTTAATATATCGTTTCGCATAGAAGTTGTATTACTAATTTTTATTATCTTCTTAATTATGTCTGGACACGTCGTGTGTTCATGCTCAAAAGTAGGACTACTAGAAGGGTTGTCTCTTTTGCAAGACAAATTCAAAAAAGGTAAAAGAGGACTACCTCTAGGAAATCCTGATGCCTCTTTGGTGGCAACAAACGCAGCCCAATACGGAAGAGAAGGATTCGTATCCAGCAACTTCCAAAGCGGGGGTATTATTAACGAAGGTCAATCTGTCCCTTATGCAAATACTAGAAATCCTATTAAAACAGACTGGTGGTTTACGCCCGATTTGACTAGTAGAAACGGAAAAGACAAAGGAAAAGGCATTCAAGCTATTGCGAATCGCCCTAAACAACCTGTTCCTTTACCAGAGGGAGAATTGCTCCTATTTGCCAACACACAATTCAGCCCTAAATGCTGTCCTAATGCGTATTCTACAAGCAAAGGATGCGCTTGTATGACGACTGGTCAATATGATTATTTGATTAATCGCGGAGGGAATAATGTCCCTTATTCTGAGTATTAGACGTGTTTAGAAAAATAATATATTATTTATAAAATAATATGTCTTTATAATATATAAAGTAAATGAGTATTATCCAAAAATTTTTAAACAAAAGCAAAATAGAGGAAACAAAAGAGGAAATTTTAAAAGGAATTGTTATTATGAGTAATATTATGACTAATATGTCAGAAGATAAAAGATGGAAAGAGATATATAAAGAACTAATTCATGATGGAAGTATACAAATAGCATTTAAAACAACATTTGGTCAAAACGGTGGACGAAGTGGCAGTCAGCGCGGAGGATTCCCTCCCGGGTTTAATCCATTTACCGGAGAAATTCTTGACGGTGAGGGTTCTCTGGCCGCAATAGGATTGATGTTTGGATGGGCTGCCTTATCTATGCTTAATACATTTTTTAGAGGAGATGCTGATAATGTAGGATTTTTTAGCGGAACATTTCCTAATGGAACATTTCCTAATGGAACATTCCCTAATGGTTCATTTCCTGGTCCTGGAGGAGCTCGTAAATACAGAAAATCTAGAAGAACCCGAAAACATAAAAAAAATAGAAAGTAAATATAGTAATGCTTTCTACTATTGTAAAACTTAATGGAATTTATGATATCTTATGCGCTGGTTGCATCGCCAGATATATAAGTATTCCATTATTCAATACATTACACATATCCGTATTTAATTATGCACTTTGTAAGAAAGAAAGAAACTATTTAGCAGGCTGGGTATGTTTGAATGGCTTAGTTAGATTAAGTAATCTTAGGAAATGGATTATACTTTCTTATATCGTTGAAGCGTGTGTTTTCATAGGCGCGTTATTTTTACAACGCGTCTATTTCTGGAAAGCATTCTTTATAATAGTAACATCATTATTGTTAGGTTATTTACTACTTTGATAAAGATTCACAAATAGAACAATACTTGATTTTGACGCTCCTATCAGGGTCAATATCAATCCAGTCTTCTACATAAGTATGTTGGCACATCTCTTCAATCTTCTTATTAAGAGTATCCAGCTTGCCCTCCAAAAAACGGATTTGCTTTCCAATAAAATAAGCATCAACTTCTTCTATAAGAGGGTCACAACAAGAAAAAAAATCAATGCTATTTTGAATGGTTTGTCTTTTTTTAAGTAACTCGTTCACCAGGTCCATGTATCTACTATAACATATCAGTTGTATTTATATTTGTTTGATACATATTAAGACCATTTCTAAACGCGGATTATTCATTTTGGCACAACTTTTTCTAAAGATGGATTATTCAATTTGGCACCACCTTTTCTAAAGGTGGTTTTAGACGTAGAGACCATATAGCGCTACATTATCTTCCTCCTTCTTAATCAACTTATCCACAATCTCATTGGTCACTGTAAAAGGAAATTCTACCTTAAGTGACATATCCTCTTCAAACAAATTACTTCCAGGGCGCATGAGTCTATACAAATTCAACTTGGTATAAATAATTTCCAGACAACGCTTTAGATTTCGAACACCATCTTCTTTACCGCAATGCGTTTCAATAATATAGTGAAGAGTGACATCTGGAATCATAATATCTTCACTAGTAAACTTGACCTGTTCCCGAATCTTTGGCAACAAATATCCATTAGAAATCACAGTCTTCTGCTTCTTATCATATCCTTTGGTTTGAATTCTATACATACGGTCTCTCAAAATGGGATTAATCTTTGATTCATCATTATAACTAAAGATAAAGAGACACTTACTCAAATCAAAATCAATCTCAGCAAAATACTTGTCATGAAACTGGCTATTCTGTGTGGTATCCGTAAGATGTGTCAAAATTCCGGCAATTTCCTCACCCTTTGGCGTATCACTAATTTTATCTAATTCGTCAAAGTAAATGACTGGATTCATACACTTGCTATCAATGAGAATCTGGACGATTTTTCCCCAAACACTCCCTTCATAAGTGTAGGAATGACCTTCTAGGAAACTACTATCTGTAGCACCACCAAGGGCAATAAAAGCAAATGGGCGATTCAAAATCTTACTGATTCCCTCCTTCACCAGCGTCGTTTTGCCTGTACCCATTGGACCTTTAATAGCGATTGCCGTTCCAATGGATTCAGGATTTGTAATCAACTGACCCAACATTTGCATGATTTGAATTTTGGCGTCATTAAGCCCATAAACCGCATCATTCAGTGTTTGTTGCGCTTTTTCCATAAAATCGTGACATACTTCTACGCCATCGCTAATATTAACAGGTAGGCGCTCAATCTTGTTGAATGGAATGCGCATAAAAGTGTCCACCCAATTCTTCATCTTGAAATATTCTCCAGAACCGGGTTCCATATAACGCAAAGAACTAATCTTCTTCATAGCGGCTGCCTTGAAGATATGTGGAATATTGGCTTCCAATAGCGTAATCCTATAAGGAGTTTCTACGCGAATAATCTTATTGACCTCCTTAACCTCCTTGATAATCTTCTTTTGCTCATCAATAGCCAATGTGCCGAAAAACTCGGAGTCGTTCATATTACTCTTATCACGAATAACCCGCTTGAAGATGCGAGTATTTCGCTCCTTGGTCTTCTCCACTTTTCTCTCCTGCTTTTTCTTCGAAGTCTTTATCTTAGACTCACACATTTGAATACATTCATTCACCATCTTGTTACTTTTACCAGCCGTTTTGTTCTTTTCATAAGTCTCTTTTAACTGTTTGAGAAACTCTTCTGGGTCCTCTTCTTCATCAGGTTCTTTCTCCTTTTTTTCTTTATCTTTCTCTTTCTTCTCCTTTTCCCTTTCCTTAAGTCTTACAGACCTCTTATTCTTTTTACTAACTACTTCCTGTTCTTCTTCCTCCTCATCTGTTTCTTCATCTTCATCTTCATCTTCATCTTCATCATCGCTCGTTGAAACACTATCATCTTCATTTTCGGTTTCTTCATCTTCATCAACCCATTCACTATCATCATCCTCCCACTCATCCTCCTCTTCTCCGTTGCCAATCGTAAAGATAATATTAAACTTATTTGAACCGGTGACTTCCTCATCAAGGTCTTCCTCTTCATCTGCGTCATCATCTTCTTCCTCTTCTGACTCTTCTATCACTTGTTTCTTATTCTTACCCTTACCCTTACTCTTATTCTTATTCTTACTAGTAACAATATTCTCTTCCTCCTCTTCATCTGATTCTTCTTCCATGACTTTCTTCAACTTTTTCTTAAGCCTATCACCAGCTGCAATCTTATCGCTTAGATTCTTCGAGGGAAATATTTTTTGAAGAAATTTGCGATACTCATGAGTATCCATCTCGCCTTCTTGGTCGTCCTCCTCTTCCTCGTCATAAGAAGAGTCATCATCGTCATCAGAAGACTCAGCCTTCTTCTTTCGATTCTTCAACTCTTCCTGTTTCTTGGAAACAGACTTCTTTTTATCCATCTTACTCTTCTTCATTTGAGGTGAATCCTTGGGCATCTTGTATAGAATACTATCTCACTATGATTTTAAATCCTATTCAATTTTATTTTATATCAATAAAACCCATTGATTTATTTCTATATGACACCATAATACAGGATATACCCTAAATAAAACTCAAAAAAGTTTTTAGAGCATACATCTAATATATTATAACAAATATTTTTTATAAAGTAAGGCAAGAACGCCGATACACCATAGAGAGACCATATAGTTACTAATACCCAAAATAACGTTCTCCCTTTTTCCGTATAAATGGCATACTGATAATAAATGATTGCAAAATACATGAGAAAGGGTATAAATCCTGCTATAATAGCCAATGGAGCCCATATTAGCTTTCTCTCTGAAATATACCCGAGGAGTAACATTGTGGCATTTAGAAGAATGATTCCGGTCAATATATAACGCTGTTCGTAAATAATAGATAAGCTGGTTTGCTTATAAGGAGTGGCCAATTCCCTATTGTTTATAAAACAAAGAAAGATGACAAATATAACGAGCATTGTTGGTGTGGTAATGAACCAGTCATAATAGCGATATACCGTGATATCTTTTATTACTTTATAGCGACTTACTAGCCATAAGTAAAATGTGCCTTCAACAATTTGAACGAATAGTCCTCCAGCAAGTAACTCTAATAATATGCGTAATTCTTCTTTCTTTTCCGGAGATACATGATCTATAAGAACACCGATATTAAAAATACCTGCTATTATTTGAACTAACAATGATAGGTAAATAGTAAATGTAAAGATGGAAAAGAGGATTGTATTTTTTTTCATAATAAGATGGAGTCTATACTCTCTCTATAGAGTTAATTATTTTCTAAAGCATTTATTAAAGTTAGTTTGTAATTACTTGTTACTCAATAATTACAAAATTTATTTTCTAGATTTCTTTGATTTCTTAGATTTCTTTGATTTCTTTGATTTCTTTGATTTCTTTGATTTCTTAGATTTCTTAGATTTTCTTTTCCCTCCACTAAGCCCATATTCAACGTTAGTAAAATTTATACCAGCTGTATATTCTTTTCCGTTTATTTTAATATATACTATTCTTCCTGATTTACCATTTACTTGTGTCTCTTTAATACCTATATTAGTAATTATTCCGTCAGCTACCGTTTCATTTATTGTCCCGCTAGAAGGAAGGTGCAATGTTAGGATAGCCCTTTTATTAAAAATCTCGTCACGACGAATACTATCGGATATAATTTTTTCTGCAAACTCAAGCGCATGCATTCTATATAAAATATAAGAAGAAATAAAACAACATAGTTAAAAAATTTCTCCCTAAAAGAATTCAAAATAAAATTGATTTAAAAAATAAAAACCATATAAATAGTATACTCCTATACTAAGGAAGGATGTCTCGAACAGCACAAGAATTAAATCCTTCAAAGATCGTCGGTGTCCAATTTAGTATTCTATCTCCGGAAGAAATACGAAAGGGTTCCGTGGCCGAAATCACAACGAGGGATACTTATGTAAATGGAAAACCTATTATTGGTGGTCTCTTTGATCCGCGCATGGGTGTCTTAGAGCCTGGTCTTATCTGTCCTACAGATGGGCTAGACTATATGCAGACACCTGGATACTTTGGTCATATTGAATTGGCGCGCCCTGTGTTTTACATTCAATATTTAGGAACTCTTATGAAAGTATTGCGATGCGTTTGTTTCAAGTGTAGCAAGCTATTAGTTAGCAAAGAAAAGTATAGTCAAGCGTTGAAACTTGTCGGTGACGCTAGATGGAAATATGTGTTCTCATTGGCTAGTAAAATCAAGCGCTGTGGTGAGGACACTGAAGATGGATGTGGTTGTCTTCAGCCTAAGACGATTAAGAAAGAAGGCTTAGCCACTATATTTGCCAGTTGGGAAGAATCAAGCGACATTACTGTCAAGTTGACACCCGAGATGGTTATTAAAATTTGTAAGCGCATTTCTGACGAAGATGTGTCTTTTATGGGGTTCAGTCCTATCTGGTCTCGCCCCGATTGGATGGTGTGTCAAACTATGGCTGTCCCGCCTCCTGCGGTTCGCCCCTCGGTGAAACATGACGCGCAACAGCGTTCTGAGGACGATTTAAGTCATATCTTAGTGAATATTATCAAGACGAATAAGACGCTTCAGGAGAAAATTCAAAACAATGCTCCGGCGAATGTGATTGATGATTGGACGACTGTTCTACAATACTATCTAGCTACACTGGTGGATAATAAGATTCCTGGTGTGGCTTCAGTAGCACAGCGCTCAGGTCGTCCTCTAAAGTCGATTAAAGACCGCTTAAATGGAAAAGGTGGTCGCATGAGAGCGAACCTGATGGCAAAACGTGTCGACTTTAGCGCTCGTTCCGTTATCACTGCCGACCCGAATATTTCCATTAAGGAACTTGGTATTCCCATGAAGATTGCTAAGAATATTACGAAGCCGGTCATTGTGAATCGCATTAACCGCGCATTCTTGATGAAATTAGTTCAAAATGGCCCTGATGTCCATCCAGGAGCCAAGATTTTAGAGAGAAAGAATGGTGATTCCATTACTCTGCGCTATGTAGATAGAAAGTCGATTGTCTTGGAGGATGGTGACATTGTTCATCGTCACATGATGGACGGCGACCCCATTTTGTTTAACAGACAACCGACTCTTCACAGAATGTCGATGATGTGTCATATTGCTCGCATTATGTCGCGAGGAGATACCTTTAGAATGAATGTGGCGGACACAAAACCGTACAATGCTGATTTTGATGGCGATAAATCTTGTCGCCAACAGGGGACTGCCAAGTAAGTTGTAAACAAAACTTATTTGGGAAAACAGTGTAATGTTTACCTATTCGTTAAGAATAGATATAATCCTCTAGTTATACCACCTTTGGGAAAGGTGGAGCCAAATCTATTACAAAGTAGATTACCTATTTGGCTCCACCTTTCCCAAAGGTGGAATAGCAATGTGATCAAATTGCGGGAAACCCTTTAGAGCCTTCACTACCACTCACAAATGGAAACGTTTATGAGGAACTCGGTTAATAGCCGAACCCAATGGTAAAAATGTGAAGGATTAGGCAATCCGCAGCCAAGACCCTAACCTCGCTATGATAGAGAATGGGTAAGGTTCAGAGACTAGATGGTTACAGGTCTTAAATGATGGTCTAATCAACCTGATAAGGCTCAAGGTATAGTCCGTCCCTATAGGAAACTTTAGGGGATTCATGGAGATGAATTTACACATGCCTCAGGATACAGAATCCGATTCTGAGTTGAAAAATTTGGCAGCCGTGCCATATCAAATTATTAGTCCAGCCAACAATGCTTCTATCGTGGGCATTTACCAGGACTCCTTATTGGGAAGTTATCGTTTTACCAGGGAAAATATTAAGTTCAGCAAGAGAGACGCCATGAATCTCTTGATGATGTTTCCAAAGGTGAATGAAGAGCTGTTTTCCAAGGAGGGAAGAATATCCAATTTTGAAATTATGTCGCAAATCTTGCCCCCGATTAGTTTGAAATATAAGACAAAGCATTTCAAGGAGGATAAAGATGATATGTCAACCTCGAATAATGTCTTGGAGATTAAGAATGGCAAGTATATTCGTGGACAAATGGAAAAGGGTGTTCTTGGTTCAGGCACCAAGGGTCTTATCCACCGTGTTTGCAACGATTATGGTAATATGGCTTCGGCTGATTTTATCGACGACTTGCAAAACATTGTCACGGAATACATGAAGTCCAGTTCGTTTAGTGTTGGTATTAGTGATCTCATATCGGATGACAAGACCAACGATTCTATTATCAAGATTATTAGTGATAAGAAAAATGATGTGAAGAGTCTCATTGACCAGACCCAAATTGGTGTGTTTGAGAACAATACAGGCAAAACCAATGAGGAGGAATTTGAGACTCAGGTGAACAATATCCTGAATAAAGCATCAGCTGAAGCAGGCAAGGTTGGTCTCAGCAGTTTGAATAAAGATAATCGATTTGTTATCATGGTGAATGCGGGTTCAAAGGGTTCAGATTTGAACATCTCGCAGATGATTTCTTGTTTAGGACAACAGAATGTAGATGGTAAGCGCATTCCTTATGGTTTCGACCAGAGGACCTTGCCACACTTCAGTAAGTTCGACGACAGTCCAGGAGCCCGAGGATTTGTTGAAAGTTCTTATATCAATGGTCTTACACCACAGGAACTCTTCTTCCACGCCATGGGTGGTCGCGTGGGTCTCATTGATACTGCCGTTAAGACATCGACCACTGGTTATATCCAGAGACGATTGATTAAGGGTATGGAGGATATCATGGTGGGTTATGACATGGTCTTGAGAACGAACAAAGGAAAGATTGTTCAATTCACTTATGGTGACGATTCCTTTGACCCAGTCAAGGTGGAGAACCAGATGTTGTCCTTAACATCTATGAGTATTCAGGATATTTATGCTCATTACAATATTCCCGATGAAGCTGGGAAGAACAAAGCGCTTTCCACGATTCTTATTAAGTCGGCTATGACGCGATTCAAGAAACAATATGGAGATATGCAGAAAAAGTGCAAGTTTTACACGGATTTTATGATTGAAAAACGCGATGCTATTGTGAAGCATATTTTCAAGAATAAGGATAATAGTGTTGTGAATTCACCTGTAGCATTCTTTCACATTATCAACAATGTCCAAGAGCAACAGTATTTAACTAGCAATTCCATGGTGGATCTCACCATTATGGAAGCCTTTGACTTAATCGAGGAAAATTATAGCAATTTGGAAAAGATTCGGTGTGCTGTTCCCAATCAGTTATTCAAGACGCTTTATTACTTCTTCTTGTCGCCCAAGGAACTCCTCTTTGTCAAGCGATTCAATCGCGCTGCATTGACCATTCTATTGGAGACGATTACTTTAAACTACAAGCGTGCCATTGTAGCACCTGGTGAAATGGTGGGAATGATTGCTGCGCAGAGTATCGGAGAGCCGACAACTCAGATGACTTTGAATTCAGTCACATATGAGACACCTATTATCGTAAGGAATCGCGCAGGCGAAATTCAAAAAGTTCAGATTGGAGATTTCATTGAAAAGCATATTGCCAGTCCCAAAAAGTTGGAGTATTATGCCGACAAAGACACCACTTATGCTGAGCTTACTGAGTATTTTGAAATTCCTTCTTGCACAGAGGATGGTGAAGTAGTATGGAAGGAAATCGAGGCAGTCACAAGACATCCTGTGATTAATAAAGATGGCTCAAATACCATGTTGAAAGTGACTACTAAGGAGCAACGCGAAGTCATTGCTACGAAAGCAAAGTCGTTCTTGAAATTGGTGAATGGAAAGATTATTCAAGTAAATGGTGATACCTTAAAAGTAGGAGATTATTTACCAGTTTCCACAAAGCCGATTGATTTCCCTGAAGTATTGAATTTAGATTTGAAGACTGTTTTGCCCCCAACAGAATATATGTATTCATCTGAAGTAGAAAAAGCAAAGGCAGTCATGCACGAATATCGTTGGTGGACAAAACACCAAGGGAAAACATTCACATTACCTTATAAACGCAGTGATTCGTTTGTAGCCAAGGTAAGTGAAAAGTTACGCAATGGTTGCAAGACAAAAACCGGTTTTACTCCTGGATGCGTCTATATGGCACAAACCAATATGAATTCATACACAATTCCTGAAAAAATCCCATTGGATTACAATTTTGGTTACTTAGTAGGTGCTTACGCAGCGGAAGGATGTATGACAAAATTTCAAGTATCCATTGCTAATAATGACGCTGAATATTTCAAACCTATTTTGGAGTTATGTCAAGCTTGGAACATCAAGACCAAAGTGTATCGTCATGAGAATAAAGGACAAGAAGGCTGGACTAGCCAAGATTTGCGCATTTATAACACTGTTTTGTGTCGCATTCTAGAGCTCTTTTGTGGTAAGCTGAGTCATAATAAGTTTGTAAGTGATAAAATTATCTTTTCAAATAAGCAATGTCTACTAGGATTCTTGGACGCCTATATTGGTGGGGATGGTTGCGTTGTTTCTAAAGGAAAATATATAACAGCTAGTTCTGTTTCAAAAGACTTACTAATTGATGTCCAGCAAATGTTGAATATACTTGGTGTGTATAGCTTTATTAATAAATATAAGAAACAAGATTCAAATAATAGAGGAACATTAAGTGAAAATATTCATCAAACTTATACATTATTGGTTAGAAATAAACAAGCTCAAAAATTAGCCAAAATGCTAAATATTAAATTGGATTATAAAATTGAGTCATGTAAAATAATTGCTAACCATACTTTATTATTCGACTATGATATCAATAAAAATTATTTAACTATACCAAATGAAATCGATGGAGAAATTATATTTGAACCCAGAACATCTGATACCTTGACTGATGTTTTATTTGATAAAATAGTATCAATTGAAGAAGTTCTCAATACTACAAATTATGCGTATGACCTAACTATTTCAGATACTAGAAATTTTAACATCTATAATGGTCTTGCTTTATCAGATACGTTCCATTTCGCAGGGGTCGCCTCAAAATCTAACGTCACCCGTGGTGTGCCAAGAATTGAAGAAATTCTATCTTTGTCATCGGAGCCCAAGAATCCTTCATTAACAGTGTTCTTGAAACCCGAGGAAGAAACCAACCGGGAAAAGGCTCAGTCTATTATGTACATGTTGGAGCACACTATGTTGGCCGAGATTGTCAAGTCCACGGAAATTTGTTTCGACCCGGATGAGTTGAACACATTGATTCAAGAGGACGCTAGCACCATGGAGCAATATCGTGTCTTTGAGAATATGATGGATGATTGTGCAGAGATTGCTGTTACAGAGGAGTCATCTAACAAATCCAAGTGGATTATGCGTATGGAAATGAATCCCGAGATGATGTTGGAAAAGAACATTACAATGGATGATATTCACTTTACCTTGAAGAATGCATATGGCAAAGACATCTCATGCGTCTATTCGGATTACAATGCAGATAAGCTTATCTTTAGAATTAGGATGAATAGTGTTCTAAAGACGGGAACTAAGGGCGCTCAGAAGAAGGCGAAAGTGGACCCGCTAGACCAATCCGACCAGATTTACCTATTGAAGAATTTCCAGGACCAGTTGCTTCATAATATTATTATTCGCGGTGTAAAGAATATCAACAAAGTGATTTTGCGAAAAATCAAGGACACCATGATTGAGTCAGCAGGTGCTTTTAAGAAACAAGATATTTGGGTGTTGGATACAGTAGGAACCAACATGTTAGACGTCTTGGCACTTGATTACATTGACCCCACTAGAACTTTTAGTAATGACATTGTAGAGGTCTATAAGGTGTTTGGTATTGAGGCTGCTAGACAGACCATTTACAATGAGTTGGCAGAGGTGATTGAGTTTGATGGAACTTATATTAATTATCATCATTTGTCCATCTTATGTGATAGAATGACATTTACGAATAAGATGATATCGATTTTCAGACATGGTATCAACAATGATAATATTGGACCCATTGCCAAGGCTTCGTTTGAGGAGACACCTGAGATGTTCTTAAAGGCGGCAAGACATGCCGAACTGGATATGATGCGAGGTGTTTCAGCCAATGTGATGTGTGGTCAAGAAGGCTTGTTTGGAACCAATGCGTTTCAAGTAGTCCTGGATTTGAATGAGATGCGAAAGTTGCAGGCTACTACAGCATATGAGAAAACGGATGAAGAGGAAGAAATAGAGAATATGTTCGGTGGTATTGAGAATGCCGATGATAAATGTAGTACGAATAAACTGACTATCCAGAATAATGTGGTGAATATCAAGGCGTCCAATTTGGGTGAGGATAACGATTATAACCCAGGATTCTAATGAGTTACTGATTACTTTAGAAATATAATTGGTTACTTTGAAAATAATATTTTTTATATTCGTATAATGTATAAAAAATATGGCATACGAACCAGCAAACCCCATGTATGGTTCTGTCTATATGGAAAAAGCTCGTGGGCGTGTTTTGGCAGTACTTAGTGAAATGAACACTACTCGCAAAGGATTGAACACATTTCTTAGCATAGGAAAAGGTAACGAGAGTACATTAGCAAATGCTAAAGCTTTGCGTGGAGCGGCATATAAAGAAGCGTTAAAACAAATTATGAGTATGCCTAATGATACATTGGGTGATTATTCTGTTGTGTCTAACGCATTTAGACGTTCTAATTATTTTACTCAACGCGCCGGTGGTAGAAGACGAAGAAGAAAGAATGGTAAGAGAACACGAAAACACTAAAAATGACAATCTAGAATTCTAATTACTAGTAATACAATTGTCCTAAGTCAATAAAAAATATTAGTTTGATTCATTATAGTATTAAAAATAGTAGTATAATGAATACTATGAAAACCTTTTATAAAATTCTTCAAGATGAACTAGGCATGTATATCCCTAGTTTTCCTTGCGACCATTATTGGTTCGCTTTACCCAAAAGCTCTATGAGTTCACCAGAGAAAATATTGCTTTATCAATATATTATTCAACTAGACAAAGATATCCAAATTCTTAGTAAAAAAGATAAGAATATTCTAGCCAGAGCAAAATTTTCTCATTTGGATAAAATACTTAGTAATATCTTCTTATCTCAAGAGCAAAGAGATGAAATTTTACGAATCTTTAGCAAATGCCAACGAATTTATTATGCCTTTTCACGAGTAGCTTATCTTTATAAGTATAAGAAGGCGAAGACTGTTATTGATACTGACTTAGATATGAATGTATTGAATGAAAAGGAGAGAAATGTGTTTTGTCTGTTTCAATCCGGGAATAAAACTATGTTTCGTATTTATGATTTAATTAAAATAATAAATCGCGGATTGTCTAATTCGCCCAACTTTTTCCCAAATCCATTAGCTATTAAGAATCCATATAATAATATCGATTTTACACACACTGAACTATATAATATTTATTTTTTTATGTTGAATCGTGGTTTCATTATTTCTCCTTTATTTCAGCAATATTATAAAGCAAACTTTGACGAAGAACTGTTTACATGTGATAGTGAATGTCTTATTCGAGAAGTGGCAATAAGAAATTATATTTATACCTCACATGTAAATACACTCTATCCTGCTGTAAAATCGATGTTTTATTCTTACAGAGGTATAATGAAACATATTCGACTTCATCCTGCATTTCCTAAAGATAAGTTAGTTGCAATTATGAGACCTTATTTACAGTTGTATTATTTAAATGCTTATTATATACAAGGCACTATGAAATATAGCCAGGCTGATAGGATATTAAAAGAGAAACTAACAGCATTTGTCAAATTTAATCCTACTTTTGGAAGAAAAAAAATAACTGTTCAACAAAATAAGATTATACAGAAGGTGCCGTTTGTTAAAACAGTAATCTTTGATGATAATCATATTTCGTTTTATAGTAAACCAGAAATAGCAGATTCAAATGCGTTTCAAGTCATGATGGATATATTCGACCAATATGAATTTGACCCATTAGAAGATAATGATTCAGATATTGATTCAAATCATGGTCCCAATTATGACCCTGGACCCGATAGTGATTCTGGTGATGACCCTAGGTCTGACACTGATTCTGATATAGAGGAAGATGAGTAATTATTTCTTTGTCTTTCTCTTTTTTGTCTTTTTCTCTATTTTCCTTATCTTTTTTGTCTTTTTTGTCTTTTTTGTCTTTCTTATCTTTGAACCACCCATTAGGTCTTTCTTACTTTCTCTATCTTTCTCTGCTTTTATTGATGCTGATGCATGGTCAACCGCTCGATTAATGGCATCCATCATAAATTTGCTAAATGAAAATCCTTCACCAGGCATCTAATATTAAATTATACCAATATTATTTATTATTGAAATAATTACACTACTTTTAATGTTGCGATTCGATTCTTTTTACTTTTCTTCACCCGAATAAAGGTTTGTTCTTCTGCCTTCTTTTCTTCTTTCACTTGTTCTTCTTCTTTCACTTGTTCTTCTTCTTTCACTTGTTCTTCTTCTTTCACTTGTTCTTCTTCTACTGGTTCTCCCACTACCTCTTTTTCTCTCTCTATTTCTTCTTTTGGAAGTATAAGGGTATATTTTTTCTTCTTATACTTTGTTTTGGGTTCAACCTTATACTCTTGCAAATAAGTCTCAATGGTCACTTGTTTATCAAACGCACTGCGGATTCCTGTTCCTTCTTTAAGAATCGATAACGGAAAAGAGATATCATTACCCTCGTTTGTTATTATTTTATACTTTGGTATATTTTCACTTCGTAAACCAGGGCTCACAATAAAAATAAAACTATCATCTGGTTTACCATACAATACAAATTCAGTCTCTTTATTCCCAGTTTGTAATATGGTTACACTTGAAAGTAAAATAGCAGGAATCTTATATTTTGTTACTATCAGCCAAATGTCCAATGGAGTAATAAAATAATCCTCGGAATATAAAAATTCATCAAATTCTAATTTCCATTTCTTCACTTGGTTTCCATTTGTTTTTTTTCCTTCTAAAATTAAAATATCCATAATAGTTTGTTTATATAACTCTAATAAGGGCTGATACTCTTCATACAAAATGTGTTTTAACTCCTCTATAGAAAGTGTTATATTTTTTGAATAATGAACAATATCTATTAACATACTAAACCCGCATAAGATAGAATTCTCATAACTAAGCTCACGGAAACTAGACGGAAATATCTTTTTCCAAATTCCAGACACAATTCTATCTGTTTTTTGCCCTTGACACTTTGTCTCCGTCAATGATAAATGCCTATTTTGTTCTGCCGGAATACCAAACTCCTTAATCGTATTCTGTTTTCCTACATGAAGAAGATTATCATAGACTTGTGTTGTAATAGGCGCAGCCATATCACGGCTTGTGGCTACCTTGTATTTATTAAGAATAACTGGTTCTAAACCTTCAAAATACTCTTGATTTAACAAGGATTGCAGTAAAATAACCTCATCGTCTAACAAATTATATCCCATAGACTGAAATGATAAATAGGTTTGCGGTTTGAAAATAACGGATTTGATTCTATTAAACCTAATTAGCTCATCTGCCATTTTGCCAAAATAAATTAGTTCGTTGTTTTTCCCCGTTAATAAATTCTTATCAGGAATTACAATCTGACAAGTATTATCCGCGGTTGCTAAACACAATGGAGCGCGTGTTGCGCATTTATCTTGGTCACCACTATAAACAATACAGGTAGATACTTTGTCAATCAAAGAAATGTCATATTCCCCGAAAACAATGGTATCATGCACGAGCGTTTTTAACATTGCAATTACAGACTTTAGTTTGGAGTGATAAGTAATCATTTTTTGCGCCGTCATTTTCTCTATTCGTTCTCGCAATTCTAAATTCTCATATTTATTCAAGAGAATACGCACCGTGTTTCTGAACACATTATAAAAATTTGTTTCCATTTTTATTTTTTTGAGATACTCTATGCGCTCTTTATCTACATCTTCAGATAGCGCTATTTCAGTATCGGCTAATTCTTTCTTGACTATGTAATTATGGTCCTGAAGAATAGGAATATTATCCTCAGGAAGGTCTAATAAAGCTACTGGTTCTAACAGTTGTATAAATTGATTGGAGCCCGTTAAAAATCCAACCACATGTTCATCCTCAGTTACCTTAAAACTAGGATTGCACGGTATTTTCCCTTTACTTTCTTTGTAAAGGCCTGTTAAGAAAGACAATGTTTCCTGATAAGTAAATAAAGTCTCATCAGTATCTTGGAACATATAAGGTATATCTTGCTTCATTCCTGATGGATGACACGGAACAAATCCTTTTCTATTGTTTTCTATGATTAGACCAATCACCTGATTATGATAATTCATGATTTGGTTTTGAACTGTATAACCTAATTCCTTTACCTTGGCTAATAGTGCGTCTAGCAATATAGCTTGTTTAAACTTATAAGTATTTGGCATACTAGCCAATGGTAGACAACTATTTCGTAAGATAGGCTTGATTATCTTTGTAAAAATGGAATGCATTGGTGTTTTTGATAAATCAGGACTTAACTCGCTAAAGGTCGTCTTGACAATAATTTTACTCTCCTCGTTTCGATAAGAATAAATAGGCTCATAATAATTGTTATTTTTGATAATAAAAAGCGTTTTCTTCTTTGAATCATAATATTCACTAGAATAATGATTTGTAGGACATATCAATTCAATATTGTTTGTGGTATCATTGTTTGTTATATGTAAAATAATAAGATTTAATCCTGTTTTAAATAGTTTTTCATTTGGTTTGCATACAATGTCCCATAAATATGAATGATCTATTATTTCCGTATCGTCTCGCAAAAATGCGCAAAAGTTTTCATATGCACTGATGACCTTTTTGAAATACTTTTCTTCTTTTTTGTCATCTTTTTTGATAGCCGAATAGAGCTTCGTCTTTGTATACTTTGTTATATCTGCATTGTTTTTATTATACCTTATCTCATTATCCTTAGGAGCAAATTCATCTACTAAATTTCCATTTTGATAAGTAATAAAATGGTCTAAGTTCATTGCTTGAATAATGATTTCTTTCATTTTCTTAATAGATGGAACGGTGGTTTGTCCATAAAATTTAACATCTGCTAAGCATGCTATAAATGACTGATTTTCATTGATTTCTACACCGTGTCTTAATAAACAAGTGTGATGCGGTTTAATATTTGTATTTGTATTGCTGATTTGACATAATGAGCTGGCTTCATTGAAGAATAATTGGATGGCCATGGGCAAATATCCCCAACGATTTTGAGTAATAGGTAGTTTTTCTGGAGCCATAATGTAATACTCGTCTTTTTCTACGACTTGTTTTTTTGGTAGTGGCACAAGATTTACTTCTTTTTCTTCTGCTAATGGGG
>Ga0136644_10000502_pt1 | contig 31350 bp, 33 predicted proteins | sample C_130820_EF_Meta_FD_94780 | JGI IMG/M metagenome (GOLD analysis project Ga0136644, IMG submission 94780) | Freshwater microbial communities from Lake Croche, Canada to study carbon cycling - C_130820_EF_MetaG (v2) (version 2) | ecosystem: Environmental > Aquatic > Freshwater > Lake | place...
AATAGAAAAAATAGAAAAAAAAAAAGATTTGAAGAAAACAAAAAAAGTAAGGAAGGAAAAAAAAATTGAAAAACTAAAAATGAGAAGTAAAAGGAGTATAAAAAGAAAAAGAAGGAATTAAATTCAAAGCGAGAATGATGTCAATCGAAGTGAACATGTCAAGACAAATGAGAAATTCAATTGAGAATATGATGAGGGAAGTAATGGAAAATACGATATCAAAGTGCGCAGAGAAGTACGCGTTTGATAAGGAGGAGGCAAAGAGAATGCTAGGTGTAAGCGTAGTAAGCGTAGTAAAAAAAGTAGAGAAGAAAGAGAAGAAAGAGATAGATAGTAAGATACCTCTGCCGTTCAGCGGAGTAGTGATAGAAGGTTGTTGCCGAGGATTGAAACAGAATCACGGACTCTATACTCAGTGCAAAAACGAAAAAAAAGGAGGAGAGTATTGCGTAAAGTGCGAAATAGAGAGTAAGAAGAATGAGTCTGGATTACCTGATGGTGGACATGTCGATGATAGAATGCGTGCTTACGTAGAAGGGCGTGAGTACCGTGATAGTAAGGGTAGGGGTGTGACGGCATACGTAAAGGTGATGAAGAAGCTGAAGTTGAGTAAGGAAGAAGTGGAAGAAGAGGCAAAGAGATGTGGAGTAGTAATAGATGAGAAGGAATTTGATGTAGATTCAAAGAAGAAAGGGAGACCAAAGAAGGTGACAGCTTTGACGGAAGATAGTGATAACGAGTCAAAGAAAAGAGGAAGGCCAAAGAAGGAGAAGAAAGTAGTAGAAGTGTCGAGGACAGAGGATTTGTTTGCGACACTAATAACAGAGGCACGTGCGTCATCAAAAGAGGAAGATGAAATATCCGATATGTCTGATGATGTAAGCGAAGTATCAGAAGTGAAGGTGACGAGCAAGGAAGCGAAGAAGGGGGAGAAGGGTGCAGCGAAGGCAGAGAAGAAGGAATCAAAAAAAGCCGAGAAGGCAGCAGAGAAAGCGGCGCAAAGGGAAGCAGAAAAGGCGGAAAAGGCGGCGCAAAAGGCAGCGGAAAAGGCAGCGCAAAAGGCAGAGAAGAAGGAAGCAAAAAAGGCAGAGAAGAAGGAAGCGCAAAAGGCAGAGAAGAAGGAAGCGACAAAGGAGGAGAAGCCAGTGGAAAAGGAAAGACCTAAGGAGGAGGAAGAAGAGGAAGTAGTAACCGTAAAGAAGTTTGAGTTCAATGGGAAGAAGTACTTGAGAACAAGTGCGAACGTACTATATGACGCAGAGACGCAAGACCATGTAGGCGTATGGAATGAAGCGAAGCAGGAGATCGAGGAGTGCGAAGAAGAGGAGGAAGAGTATGAGGAGGAAGATTAGATAGTAGATTTAAACCGTTTGTAACCAATTAAATAACCAGTTTTTTTTTGTGACTGGTTTCTGGTTTTGTGACTCATTTCTGGCTTTATCATAAAGTATGGAGAAAGTGTATTTATAGTATGGTAGGGTAGCCCTAGGGACTCGCAATGAGTATAAAATATAGTGTGACTAGAATGTATACTATATTTTATAGTGGAATGGAAGACTACAAATTTCTCTCTTAAAATTAAGTGAATAAAAATAAAAAATAGCTGGAATGATATAATGAATAAAAAAGAAAGTTAATTATTTACATGTTCATAAAACATATGATTTGCAATTTCTCTCTTGTTATTCTGTACGAGAGAGATATATTGTTCAATAGAAGGATTAGAATCATCATCGATTTCTTTGTCAAAAGAAGTCATTTGGAAACGAAAAACGTGAACCGGTTTGGTTTGACCAATTCGATGACACCTTGCAATCGCTTGTTCCTCGATGGCAGGATTCCAGTGTGGACTGATGAAGTATATTTCGCTAAAGTCTGCTTGTAAGTTGAGACCTTCACATCCAGTTTGAATCTGCAATACAAGAAATTCAAACCCAGATGATAATTTTTTAGCACGGAGAGAATGATGAGTCCTGCCATCGAAAGTCGTGATATTGGAGATGCCGTTCTGCTGTAGTCTGTGAACAATAGTATCGATTTCGTGACGAAAATGACAAAATATCAATTTGCCATTACCATTGGCAGCTCTAGAGAGAAGTGTGTGAATGACGGAGTCCATTTTGCTAGATAAAGAGAGGGCATTGTCGTGATCATGGTCATCGGGGATAATAGCTTCATCGATAAGTTGTGGGATATAATTTGTCAACATAGCCGGTAATATACAGACTTGTCGTGCTTTGATAAGCATAACAAGTTTATCTTTTGGGGAAGATAAATGAGCTGCATTATGGATATCTTCTGAAAGTATTCTCTCAAAATCAGTGTTCCATAAAACAGAAGAGTTTTGGAGTTGTAAGATAGGAAGTGAAACACCAGCATCTGTTTTAGAGCGTTTTAATACATAGTTCTGTATGATAGAAGGAATATTGTCCTTATTTTTATAAAAGGTGGAAGGCATTCTGAGAATATGGCATAAGTTAAAGAAGTCGCGAAGTTTGTTCTGAATAGGAGTGCCGGATATGAGCCAGCGTATAGAAGCGTGTAAGCTGTATGAAGCGCAAAAGCGAGAATTTTTGTTGCGTAGATGATGTGCTTCATCGAAGACAATTCTACTCCATTTAATTTTGTGAAGAATGTTGTTTTTTTTGAGAGAAATTGTGACGGTGTTATAACTAGTGATGACAATAGGCGCGTTGCGAAATTGTTGGATGGTAATATTTTTTTTGTCTGGGCCATAAAATATGAGTGGTTCGTGACCAGTAGTTCTGCGTATCTCTCTAGTCCATTGTTCAATAAGAACATTAGGGAGGACGATAAGAGTTCTAGGAAGTAAGTTACAGATGAGAACTGCGATCATCGTAATGGTTTTCCCTAGGCCCATTTCGTCGGCAATAAAGCCTCCTCGACAAGTAGTAGGAAGGTCATTCCGTGTTTCATTATTGACACACCATTGAACGCCATCATATTGGTGTTGTTTATAGTCAATGTTAGCTTTTTGCAAGAACCAGGCGAACCTGTCCATATGATTGCGTGTGATAGTAGTCATGATTGTTCATAAAGTATGTTGATTGTAAATAAAGTAATAAAAAAAAATAAAATCAATTTTTTTTTGCAAAAAAATGAAGATGAAAAAAAAAAGAAATAAAATAAAAAAAATTGAAAAACTTTTGAAAGAAAGGATGAAAGATATTGAATAGTAAAATAGAGTTTCAAACTTAACAAGAGATAACAATAAAAGATGAGAGAAGATCTATGCATATTATTGCCTGACTTGGTGGAAAGTCGAATCTTGGAATATCTTGGTTACAAACAAAGATGTGGAAAATATATGAAACAACTACCAAGAGACTTGCCGATATATGACATGCTAATGAATCGACCAATAGTAGAAAAGAGGTATTATTCTGATGACGAAGAAGTGTTTGAAGGGAACACTTTTCAACATGAATACATAGATGAAAATGGAGAAGACTACTACTTTGGCGATGAAGATGGATGTGAATTTTATTTCATAGTTTCAATAAACAAGAGAGAATATAAAAAAAGTCGCGGGTATTTTGTAGAGACAGTTGACATAATGTATTCCGCAAGTGATCGAAACATATCTAAAGCAGTAGAAGAGGTATATGAGTATGACTATGACAACTCCAAACAAAAAGTAAGAAGATAACGAATCGAATAGATAAATGATAAAATAAAAAGACCAATATTGTTTTTTTTATTGTGTAAAAAGTTTTTGAAAAAATTGAAGATGTAAAGAATAAATAGTTTGGAAAAAAAATTGAAATACTTTTTTCAAGAAAGAAGAAAGATATCAAAGTCGAAAAAGCAGTTTCAAAGACTCTCAAACGTAAAGTAAAGCAAATCAAGTGAATACAATAATGTCAACCAATTCAAACATGAAGCCTTGGTGCAAAGTGTGCAAGGATGCAGGAAAGTCTGAGGTTGGCCATTGGCCAAAGGACAAAGCAGGTGTAACAATTTGCCCTACTTTGTTGTCTCAGAATTGCCGTTATTGTTTGAAGGCAGGTCATACAGTAAAGTATTGCCAAGTTTTAGCCGATAAGAAGAAGCAAGACGATAAGCGCATGAAGGATTCTGCAAGACAAGCGAAGCAAGAGGAAGCGAAGAAAGCCGATGCGAAGACCAAGAAAGCACCCGTCAATGTGTTCGCCTCTCTAGAAGAAGATTCTAGTGATGATGAGGAGGAAGTGAAGCCTGCCAAGGAAGAATTTCCCAAACTATCTCTTTCTGTTTTGAAAGAAACAGAGGAGAATAAGAAGGAATCTTATGCGAGTGCTGTGAAGAAAGTGATTTATGCACCATGTCCTCAAATGGATAAACTATTGGGTATAGCAAAAGACAACAAAGTAGCTGTAGTCGAAGGTTATGAGGTTCTTGTAACAGGACCCCAAATAGGAAAGAGAGAAGCGCGCGCGAAGCATAACCGAGATTGTTTCCAAAGAAAGAACGGACTAAGTTGGGCGGATGCAATTGACAGTGATGATGATGATGAGTAGATAGATTTTCCTGTAATATTATAATTTGTGAAAGAAGTGAGGTCACTTGACCAATACCTTTTTTTCTCATAATTTATGTCACTCATTTCTCGTTTTGTCACTCATTTCTGTTTTTCCCATAATTACCATAGTTTATGGTAACTGTTGTGCGCAAAAAGTATTTAAAGATGTGACTAGATACTACAGGTTCAAAAAAAAATTGAACCCTACTATCATAGACTATGAACACTATACAGTGCATCAACAATGTCAGCAATGACTACCCCAACAACAATGACAACAATAGTAAAAAAAAAGGTAAATAAAGGTGACATTATAGAGAATAAGTTGATTAGTTTCAATGCGCTGCAAAAAACGCGCGAATCAGAGTTAGCTGATCTAAGAATAAAACAACGATATAGAGATCGTGCTTATGATGATGCATACTATGATCTACAAGAAGTAAAACAGTCATACAAAAGAGCTCAGAAAGAGAGAAAAATAGTAGACGATAACATCAAGAAACAGAAGAAGCTCTTGCTTTATGCTGAGATTAACGCATCAAACCTAAAAATACAGCAAACTCTTCTTCAAACGAAAGAAGAAGAAAGACAAACCAAAAAGACTGAAAAAAAGGTACCAAAAGGGCAAAAATCAGAACCGATCTTGAACAAGGTAGAGCTATTACCGGAAGCGCTCGTCCAAATAATAGGGTCATATCTTACCTATGAAGTGAGGAATAAACTGCTCGAGAAGTCTTATGGAAGCATCCGGAAGTATCTTACCGGTTTAAATGGGTTGATTGTCAACAGGTTCTTGTTGAACTTTTACAGAGATCCAGAGGCACTCAAGACCTATGACAGTGTTGAAGAAGCCCTTGCTTCAGTAAAGTGGATCACCCCTAATGCATTGAATCCAAAGTACAAAAGGATACCCCAGTTGACAACACTAAATAGAAGTGATATGTACAACTATATATTATACATGATTGACCAGGCGAAAAAGAAAAATCCGAAGTTTGCATACAGTATTATGTCCAAGATTTATATTCTCATTAATCCAAAGAAGAAATATAGAACACTCTACGATCCTCCTATACGGAGAGAATTGTACATACGGGACTTCCCAAAAGGAACCGAGTTCCCAGAAGACATGAAACGGTGGATGGCTCGAGTAAATATACTATAATATACAGTAGATTAGTATTTTCATTTTGTAACTCATTAATTAACTTTTTTTATAAACTATGGTAAAAGTCATAAATCTTAGGTGGAAAGTATTTGAGCATAAATTATTTTTTAATGTTGTCAAAAAAAAATTGAAAATAATTTTTATTCTATTTTTAGAAGCATATAGAGAGAAAAATAAATTTAAATTCAACAACACTTATACAATATGGCAGAAGAAGGGTGGATATTTACATGTGAACAGTTAATCGCGATGTCTGATGACGAATTGAAGGAACTCATCGTAGTGCAACCTTTAATAGATTCTTATCGTGAAACAGATAGAGTTTATGCAGAAAGTGAAAGGGCAATTCTGCTCTCTACAGTAGAAAAAAATCGTAGGCATACCCAATATAAAGTCGCATTAGAAGAATTCAAAAGTGCCTCAATAAGTCCAGATGGAAGCAAAGCTCCACTTACACAGCAGATTCGTGAGCTTCGTAAAAACAAAGAGTTTCTTTACAAACAATTTAAAGAAGAGAATGAGCGTTGCAAAATGCTGACGGAAGAATGTGCTGAAAAGAGGAACGTAATGATTCAAGTACGACACCTATACTGGGCTTCCATGGAATATCGCGTTCAAACAATTTTATGGCAAAGAGCAAGTCAACGAAGAGGTATAATAGCTCGTCAAAATAGACAAATCATACGACAGCAAGAAGAACAACGTGTAGAGCAACAACATCAAGCATGGTTTCACCAAACCCAACTGAACTTACAAGAGAAAGTTCAGCATCTTAAAAAGGAAGACCTTGATGCTGAAATGGACGACGTATGTATTATCTGTATGGAGCCGCACCCTATCAAGGAAACAGTGTTGACCTGCTGCGGTCACCGTTATGGAAAAGAGTGCTTTCAAACTTGGCGTAACCAATGCACCATTAATCGTTGCCAAGTCAGCTGTCCCATGTGTAAAAAACAGAACAATCTTTCTGTCACCAGATTCGAAGAAAGAATCATCATTGACCTTTGTTAACTAATGTAATATATTAATTAATCCTAAGAGTGAGGCCACTTGGCCAATACCTTTTTTTGTCACTCATTTCTCGTTTTGTCACTCATTTCTGCCTTTTTCATAAAGTATGAGTTAAGTTGTATCGCAACAAGGCGGTAAAAGGCTTTTCGCACCGGTTCCCTAGTAGGGGTCAAATTCATCAAAATATACACTAATAACCGACTTTCAACAGTACATCAGTTAAATAAAAATAAAACAAAAAAACAAATAATTAAGTTACAAATTACAAATTACAAAACAAAACTACCTAAGCAATCCTAGCCCACCCAAAATATCTCATTTTTTCTTCTTCGTCTTCATCAGAAATCCAATCAAACACATCGTTCAAAGGTCGCGGTACAAGCAGTTTAATGTTGTTGCATTGACTTTCTTTCTCTCCTTCATCAGAAATCCAATCCCACACATCGTTCAAAGGTCGCGGTACAAGCAGTTTAATGTTGTTGCATTGACTTTCATCTATTTCTCCTTCTTCTAAATCCGTTTTAAGCTCCTCCATAGTCATCGGTCCCTTGTTCTCTTGTTCTTCTTCTTCCCAGTCGACTTCATCCAAAAGAGAACCATCCGTCAAACTTTGATACTCGTCATTTTCCATTGAAGCCTGTGGCTCAGATCCATCCTGATTCAACAAACCCTTGTCATAGACATTTCCATGCATCATGTAATTAAATGACCTAAATATAAATTCTTTCTCTTTTTCTTGGTCAAAAGTACCAAGTATTTGAGCAATGACTTCTTGCATTCGTCCAACCTTTTCTCTCTCAACCTTCTGCTGCTCCTCCAAGATCTTGATCTGCTTTAGTGCAAGATCCAATTGATTTTCCATCTTCAAAGGACGAGTATTCTTCCTCAAAGGCCAGGAGTGCCATGTATCTTTAAAAGTATAAGCGTAGACACAGTTTCCCGGATGCTTAAAGGCCTGGTCGAACAGTTCCCTAACAAGTGAATTATCTCCATATGTTTCCATATATACGACTGCAGAGTAACATGCCTTATTATGCCATTTCTGGATATGGATATGACTGACTTTACCGATTTCCAAATTTCTCTCCATTACGTAACGAATATCATCCGTGGAAAATGAGTATGCGTCAACGTAATGAATATAGATCGAAGGAAGAGAGTTTGAGTTTGAGTTCATTTTTGCAAAATGAATGTATTACACCTTAATAACTTTGATAACTTGACTGATAATTGATAACGCGTTTAACACTGGCTTTGGTAATTGTATGTCTTCCTGTTTTCTAAAAAAGTATTTCAATTTTTTTTTAGAAAACTACAAAAAGTAAACATCTCAAAATTTACTTTTATTATCAACTTATTTGATGATTTTATATTTACCTAGAAATTGAAAAAAATTGAAATACTTTTTCATCAAAATAAAGCCTAGTATATAAAGACTACAAAGATGATCAAATCAAAGACAACCAGTCTGGACTACGCATTGTATATCTTATTTGGTTGCAGACGAAATAAAATATTTACAGAGCTTCATGAAATTCAAAAAAAAATGGAAAGTGATCACAATATTAAAATGATCACAATATTAAATGAACGCAATAGTCGCTTAAAAGAAGCAATAGAAGACGTTACGCAAGAGAGAACAAGGCGTAAGATACTATTGGCAAACCAAAAATAAGACTCTTAGTCTCTCATATATAAGAAATAAGGAGCCAAATAAACAGAGACGATAAGTGCAACGACATTGAAATCAAAACCATATGCATTCAATAAACCAGAGATCATGACAGCAATTACTACCAAGAAACTGTCTCCAAACAAAGCATTTTGTTTGACATTTTTAGCATACATTTTGAAAAAATCCAACATGTCATTTTGACCAACAGGAATAATCGTAAAAAACAAATAAAACAAAAAGTCAAATATTATTTGAATAAAAACAGATAAAAAGGCAAAACTAGTGAGCCCGAGAGATAATTTGAACACATACGAAATGTATCTTGCAAGAATCATGTAAAGAACACCAATAAGAATATCGGCTATCATTGCAGATAGCCTATATTTTTTATACCAGTTTTCCAAAACGGCATTTTTATAAAAAGCACGTGAAAACGTCAAGTAAATAATGACGAGATCCGCAAATATATTTGCTGTTAAAATAGGTAAGTATTCCAATTTATTCGAAAAGTGAGTAGTTGGAACTACAGCACTTCCTCCTATTTTTTCAAGAAGAAAACATAGTACGAATACAATGACTACTGATAAAGGTCCTTGATTTAAAAACAACGCAGAACTTTCTTTTGACAAAGACATGAATATATAATATCTATTTATTATTTTTCATTTTTCAAGTTATCATAATTTTTGTTATTTTGTAAATCTAATTTTGTTTTAACATATTGTCCACATGGACCACAGTGATCTTCATTAGACAAATCTATTTTAGTATTTATTTTTGTATTACAGTAATCTATTTTCCATCTACCATTAGGTTTTGGGAAATCCTTTGGTAAGAATTTAATAAGAAAAGTCATTATATATTTCATTATAGATAATAGATAATAGATAGTAAATATAGTTTTTTGTGTCTAAGTATTTTTTATTAATTATTTCAACAACGATGAACAAAGGTGTAAGTAAAAAAAATTGAAATGCTTTTTATGAAGAAAGTCAAAGATACATAACAAAACCCAGAAGCACCAAGCACCAAGAACAAAAAAGAATGCAATCATCAATCCAACCAAGACGAAGCGAGAGAATCCACAACATAATACAACAAAAAAACACAGAAAAATGGGAATCTTTTAAGAATTATTTCAAGTTATTTTATGATTCTAAGTCCACATATAGTAGAGTAGACTATTTAATTAAAATATACAAACAATTTACAAGTCAATATAATGATATTTATAACTATTATCGAAGTAGGAATCACGACGAAGAATACGTGCGATTCATACGCACTATGACATTTAAAAACAAACAGTTTGAAAAAGAAATAAGAGACTGTATTTATTACATGAGTTACAAACTGAAAACAAAACTTAAAATATTTCAAAAAGTTAGTTACAAAACGGATGAAATAAATATCAAGTTTTTCGATGATAGAATAGAGTCAGTATGTAAAACAGTCCAGCTTCCTGATGATGTAATTAAATACATTTTCAGTTTTATTTGATCCACCCTCAAACTAAAGCTAAAAGTAAAAACTAAAAGCTAAAACTAAAGCTAAACTAAAACTAAAGCTAAAAAAAAATTAAAAAATAAAATAAGAAAAAACAAAAACAGTTGAACATAGAAAAAATTGAAATTATATTTTTTTTCAAGAATAAAAGTATTCTCTCATAATAAGAATAATGAACAATACAAATAATACGAGTAATACAAATGCAGACATACTTCTGTTTGTCTCTATTTTACCAAAGGAACTAATCTATATTATTGGGGAGTACAGTATTGAAGTAGAAGAAGTAAAACTAATCTTAAAAATAAATGACTATAAAAAGTATATTGAAAAATATTCACAAAAAGTATTCCAATGGGCAAAAAATCAAACAAAACAAAAATTAGTAAGATTTATGTATGCATCTTTTATAAAACCAGTAAATACAGTATTAATATCAAATATTATTGTACCTACAAAAATGGATGGAGACAGATACAAAATGTTTTATTTTTGGAATCAAATACAGCATAGAAAAAAAGATCATATTCATAGTCTTGCGAAACTATTAGACATCAATACTATAGATACTGAAGAAACAGAAACAACAACACTAACTTCAACTCCAAACCAAGTAGTTGATTATGATAAAAATGCATATCTTTCAATGTTTTATGACATGAACAAAAGTTTCTCTCAAGAAAACCAAAAAGAAACTCAAAAAGAAAAAGAAATATTCATTCCATACAAGTTTTCATTGGTAGCTCGTATACATAAACAAATGCTACTTGAAAAGGAAAATAAAAAGGCATACAAACATAATAAAGTAAAGAGAGAAACACATAAAACTTGTGATAGACAGCTATTTAACTGTATTGCAAAGTCATTCAGTTAAAATAAACAATAAACAATAAACAATAAAAAATAAATAATAAAACAATAAAATAAAAAATAATAAAAACAAGTCAATCTTTTTTTATATGACAAAAGAAGAAACACAAATACAAACACAACTACAAACACAACTACAAACACAACTACAAACACAACTACAAACACAAAAAAATATTCAACTTATTAAAATTTTTTATAATACACAAATTAATAATTATTGTTTGATAGAGACAATTCGGGAAGAGTATATTAAAAAACATGGTGAACAACCACCAACATGTTCATATATAGATTTTAGATTGAATCCAAAAATAATAGAAACGATTGAAAATAGTAAAAGTGATGATTTTGAATGTATAAAAATAACAGCAATCCCCGAAGAATTAAAAGAATATACAATGATACGCAGATATGACTCAATAGAATCAATTGATATAGATTTTAATAAAGCGTATAGAGATTTACTCGAAAAAATAATGGAAAACAAGTCAATATGTAGTAAAAGTATAGAAGACTACAAGAGGTTGAAATATATTGAAGAAAATTATAATAAATATTCAAATGGGTTTTATAGTAATTTAAGTTGTATTTGGCAATATCCGATGTTTACAATATAAATATAATATTATTTATAATTTAAAAAGTAACTTGATAATATGAAAAAAGTATCATTTGATGACTATATATATGTAAAATATGTTTCTTTAATAGAAAAAGATTTATGGTATTCAGATAAAGATTATGTAATATTTTTAAAAAAACATTTGAGAGAAGTTAAAAAATTAATAGATCGTGGTGCAAACTTAAAAGACGCGACAAGATTATTATGTCAAACAAAGATAACATTTGATGAGGATAATTTTATACAATAAAAAATTTAAAGATAAAAAAAAATCAGTACTCATTAAAAAAAATTGAAAAGTATTTGAATATATTAACAATTTGTATAAAAGTAATAGAAAAGCAATCAATTGAAGAAAACAACCACTACAACAAGCAAACCCAAGTTAAACCTAGTTAAACCTAGTTAAACCTAGTTAAACCTAGTTAAACTAAATCAACATCAATTAACTTTTAATTGAATAAAATAATTTCAATATATAAAATGAACCCAACAGAGAGATGCCATGACTGCACCCCTATTAACTTGGAACAACGCTTCAACGAAGCAGCAACACCAACAACACCAACACCACTAGCAACAACCACAACAGAAGAAACAGAAGAAAAAGAAGTTATCGCAAACCCTCTATTTGAAGCCCCAGTAGAACTAGGCGAGTGTCCTATTTGTTACGATGATCTCAAGATGGTAGATTTCACAGTAACAAAATGCGGTCACAAGTATCATACGTCTTGTCTGCTGAAGGCATTAATTAACAACTCAGACTGCCCAATGTGTCGCAATGAGCTAATTAACTATGAACCCGAAGAAGAAGAAGACGATGAAGACGATGAAGCAGACGCAGACGAAAACGCAGATGAAGACGCTGACAGCGATGATGACGAATCGAGTGAATTAGATGATGATGAAAATAAACCAAACATTTCGATCGAACAACTCGCAAGCAAACTACAGAATCTAGGATATACTGCAGTAGATTTTCTCACAATGTATCTTGGTGGAATGGAAATGAAGACATCACAACCAGAAAGGCAAACAGATGACTTTCTAACAAAACTCAGCGACACAGTCGACAACTTGATTGATGGAAAAATAACAATGTCCCATAGAGACACAAGAACATATGCAGATGTTCTTAGAGCAGCAAATCAATAAAACAAATAAAAAACAAAAAAACAAAAACTTTGAATATTTTCAAACTGTAACAAATTTTAAATATCTTTTTTTTACACAATAAATAGAATAAAATACAAAAATAAAAATATCAAAATATAAAAATGAATTTTACTCCAGTTGATAAAGCATTTGATTATACGTCAACATTAAAACCTGAACAAATAAATCCAACATATTCAAATACATGTATTTACTGTAACAATGTCAAGTCAATTCCCTTATTACAAGATGGTTCTTTTCGCCAGTGTCTGCAATGTAGAAAACATTTTAGAGCACAAATTATTCCAAGTACAAATATAAAACAAAACTTATCACAAAATGTCATTTACAAAAAAGAAACATTTCAGACACTTAGACCAAACTATTTACCGATTCCAATACCAGAATCAACTAACAACAATAATTAAACCATATAAAATACCCCTATAAAAGAACAACAATTACTTAAATATTTTTAAATATTTTTAAATATATTTAACGAATAACTTGTTTTACAAAACATTTGTATGTTTTTTGCAAATAATTTATATATTTTAAACATACCCTCCAATAATATGGAAGGTAAAGATAAAGTAAGTGTTATAGAAAAAGAAATTTTGAACAAGTTTGAAAATTAATAATAGCAAACTATGCAGAAGACTATCAGTATTGATTGAGAGTATTAGAATATACGAATAGTGTTTATACAAAAGATAAATGCTTTTATTATGATGGTTGTGGAAATGGACAAAATTATTGAACACATATTGAAACTACATGTCTACCTTTTTATCACAAAAATGTTTTATAATATGAAACTTTGAATACAAAATCAAAATGAAAAGTCCAATAGGTAAAAACAACGGTTCATAATAGTTCAAATAAGACCAATACATAACAAAGATAACTGGAAATAAATGAAGTCTAGGAATCATGTTGTAACAATCAGCAGTTCTAAAATAAATCCACAAACCAGAACAAAGAACAGAAAAAATAACTTTCTTATCAAACGAAATATATTTATCAAAAAGCATAGCACTTGCTATATATACTAATACTATATAATTATAATAGTATAAATATATATATAATTCAAATGTTTACAGACTTGTATTTACAAACAACCGATCCAAATTTATCATTCGGAGACTTATTCAGTTATCCAATATTTAAAAATATATTGATATCTGTGTTATTTCATACAATTTTGTATACTAGTTTTGTAAATTTAGTTAGTTATATTTTCTTCGGGAAATATCTCTCTTCAACAATAAATAAACGATTAATAACAAATTTGTTATTCATAATGTTTTTTGGTTTTTTTGCAAGATTTTATCATGTAAAAGAAATATACAAATCATACAACTACAATTTAGAAAAAACAAGGAATCATTTGGATCGACTATATATTGGTTGGATTTTTATTTCATAAGCAAAATAAAACAGATAAAAACAGATAAAACAAATAAAACAGATAAAAACAGATAAAAACAGATAAAAATATTATTTAAAACAACTTAAAAAGAAGACACGCTATTATAGTGTAAAGGGCAAAAAGCTCTAGCCATTGTCTTCGTACAGCGAAAAAACTTAATCTTAATTAAAACAAAATGAAGACAGAAACAGATAAACAACTAGACAAATCAAAATAGTTAAGCTCTTATATTTTAGTTGGTTAGAATGGCAGCCTTATAAGCTGTTGACCCCAGTTCAAGCCTGGGTAGGAGCACTTCACTTATACCTTTTAAAAGACAAGCATCAAGCATGAATGGCCGAGTGGTCTAAGGCGGTGGACTTAAGACCCACTACAGTAATGTGCGAGGGTTCGAACCCCTCTTCATGCAATTTTCAAATACAATTTTCAAAATTAAGTAAACTATTCTGGATCAAGCAAAAGGATGCCCATCCCACAAAAACCACAACATTTTTGATCCATTACAGCAAAAATATAATTAAAATGGAAGTTTAAAAAGATTGCGTCTAAGTTAATGCTTAAGATTAAATCTCTAGATTAGTTCCTTACAGCAATTACTAATAACAATAATGTTTAAAATGGAACTAGCAAATGGTTTCATAGTGTAGCGGTAGCACTACAGACTTTGAATCTGTCAACCTGGGTTCGATTCCCAGTGAAACCATTAAAACTAAATAAAACAAACTTATCATCTAAATCCGGTAACCCGGTTAGCTCAGTCGGTAGAGCGCCAGACTTTTAATCTGGTGGTCGAGGGTTCGAGCCCCTCATTGGGTGATTGATATGCTTGCGTAGCTTAGTGGTAAAGCGCACGGCTGTTAACCGTGAGATCGCAGGTTCGATCCCTGTCGTAAGCGAAAATTAATGAAGTTTAATATTTCAACTTATTGAATGAAATATTAAAATACTTATTATAATTACTGAGGTTTTTGGAATTTTTTGATGCATTCCCAAATTTTTGAGGATTCATCGAGACCAAACGCACCACGACGTTGAGCCAAAGTCAAAAAGCTTACCATAACATTCAACGCAACGTTTTCATCAGTGACAACAACATCTACCAACTTTATTTGAGGAGTTTTTTCCTCTTCTACAGGAGAGTCGTTAGACAAAACAACATTCTCAGTCATATCCATTATATATTTTACTAAAATACTATTTTTATATTAATTTGAACGAAAATACTATTTTTTATTTTTATTTCTTTCTTTTTAATTTTCTATTCTAATTTCTTTTTCTATTTTTTATTTTCTATTTTTTATTTTCTATTTTTGAATAAAAAATTGATTTCTTAAATAGATATAAATAAATAATACAACTATAATCAAGTATGTCCAAACAAATCAGTCAAATCCAAAATCAAATGTCGAGAGAAGAAATAATTAAAAATGTTACAATGGAATTTCATACAGATTCACCATTATCAGATCTTCAATTATTTGAAGATGATGGACTTATATTTGGAATTTTACAAGTAACCATTAATTCAACACCAATTCTTCATCAAGATCAGGTTCTAGATAACAATATTGATATGTCGGGTTCAATGGAAGACACGTGTCAAGATGGAAAATCAAAGATGCAACATGCAAAACATACACTAAAGAATATTGTAACAACAGTCGCAAAAAAACCAGATGCATCTATAACTATGGCAACATACGGCTTTGACGATGAAACAGAAACCATTTTCGAAGACACAAAAATAACACAAGAAAATGCACAGTTTTTAAGAGATAAACTTAATAATTTACAACCGAGAAATGGGACAGACATTTATAAAGCTCTAAAAGAGCAAAAAGAACGTGCAGAAACACGTAGTCTTGCAACCCAATATTTAAAACAAACACTTATTACAATGACAGATGGTCTTGCAAATAAAGGTATAACTGACTATAAAATGATGTCAACACAAGTAGCAAGTAACTGCACAAATGTATTTATTGGTTTTGGGAAAGATCACGATGCTATAGGTCTACAACAACTAGCAAACGCACAACCAAACGGTTCCTACTATTATGTAGCAGAAATAGAAAAAGCAGGATTCGTTTTTGGTGAAATAGTTCACCAAATTTTATACACAGCACTAACAAATATTACAGTCGAAATGGATAATGCTGAAATTTATGATTTCAAGACGAACACATGGTCACAAACATTACAAGTATCATCTATAGTCAGTGAAGCAATAAAGACATACCATATTCGAAGCAAGAATCCAGATACTGTAACTGCAAAAATAATAGCTTGTAGTGAAATTCATGGAGAACAAAATCCAACAATTATTCAGGATGATATTTCTTTGTTACCTCCACTTGTTACAGAAGAAGGAATAATACAACCCCAAAACTTAGGTGTTTATATTTTACGACAATGGACACAAGAAATTATATATAAAGCTCATCAGGAGTCACTTTTTAGAGCAAACTATATTCACCACAATATTAACTATAATAATTCTACAACTAAAAAAGAACTGCAAAAAAGATTAAAATATATTAAGAAATATCAAGATGAAAAAATATTAGAAGACTATGAAGAAGAGATAGTAAATACTCTTGTTGCAGATTTAACAATTACTCTGCAAACTTTTGGTAGTAAACGCGCAGCAATGTATTCTGGTGTGCGCCATACTTCACAAGGACGCGAATATAGTAATAATATAAACTTTGTTGATCCTGAAGATAATGTTTATTCAACTCCTCGCACTTCTAGCATTCCTCATACACATTTACGTAGACAACAGGCAACTGGAGGAACAACCTATCATTTTTGCGATAATGATATTCTTGACATAAGAAACGTTTGTAAAAGTAATGAAGATGAAGATGAAGACGAATATGAGGAGATTATGAACAATTTGAACATATCACAAATACCATCATTAAGCAGAACAAGGACAACCGAAACGCAAATGGAAATTATTCGAGGTGTTAGTGCAAGAAATAATGATGAAGATTCAGATGAAGAAAATAAAACAAATTAGTACCAATAAATAGCAAGAACATGTCGATATTTAAAGAAAAACAAAAACAAAACAAAAACAAAACAAAACAAAAACAAAAACAAAAATTTAATTACGATTTTATTATAATTAAATTTTTTATTGAAAATTTGTTGAACCATAAGTTATATTACTAGGAGGTATACTAGTATAGTAATTTGGACCACCGAAACTATTATTTACACCGTGAGATGGTCCAGAATTCAACATAGAACTACCAGGAGTAGAACCTACTGTTGGTAACTTTACACACATAGAATTAGAAGGTTGGTCAAAATTAAATTTGAACATACTTGCACCTTTCGCGATTTCACCTGATATTTGATTTAATAAAGGGAAATCATTTGGACTAATAACAGAAGCAGTGCTTTGAGGATTCAATGCACTTGAAGAACCTAACCCACTACCGTTTCCTGAACCAATTTGGTTGCCGTAACCAGGTAAAGGTGCATTTCTAAGTCCAAGACCTAATGTATTTAAAGGAGGAGCTATACTATTTCCTGCTCCTGCAGCACTTCCATTACCGAGACTAGCTGTTGTTACAGGTATTAATCCTGCCGAAGGCACTATAGATGTACCTGATCCTGTCATAGGCAAAAACCCTGAATTTGTTCCAGGCAATAATCCTGTACCTGTTCCTGCTCCTGAATTAGCAAGAGCAGCAGCAGCAGCTAATAATTTACTTGTGTTATTAGTGTTAGAACAACTACTTGAAGCAGCTCCATATCCAGCACCATATCCGGCACCGTATCCAGAAACAAAGTCCCCAAACGATCCAGAACCAGAACCAGATCCAGAACCAGAACCAGATCCAGTTCCAGATCTAGATCCAGAACCAGAACCATAACCAGAACCAGAACCAGAACCAAGTCCGGTCCCTAAACCAGTTCTAAGACCAGCACTATTCGTAGTAGATGTGTTTCCTTGATTAAGTCCCCATAATTTTTGCCAAGCAGGAGTTACATCATAACCATTTCCAGTATTCAAAGCAAAAGGACAAGAATAGTTAGGAGTATCTTGTAAAGCCAAACAAGGATTACAAGGTCCATTTAAAAATTTAAACCCATTTACAGTACTAGGCAATTCATTATTCTCAACAGGTGTAATATTATAATTCATACTTCCATTGATACCATCATAACCAGTATAAACAACTTTTTCCATCTTAATGTCTCCATTATTTTTTTTTCCACAACGAACAATGTTATTAACGTTACTAGGAATTCCAGTTGTGTGGTCAACAATTGCACCATTTAATAAGAAGTTACCTTCTTTACTATGCCATGACATAAGCTCTAAAATAGCAGTTTGATTATAAATACTCTCTGCATTTTCTAAAGATGCTGTAGGAGAATTCGTAATAATATTATTTTGAGAAACAAATTGTTTGAACATGTTTTGAACATCCGCAGACCAAGGCCATTTACCTGTATCTAATAAAGTTTGAGCTTCTGTAGGAGAAGATTGTTTTTGGATAATATTCATATCGAATTTTAAATTAGGATTATTTGTTTTTTGGAATGCAATAAACTTTTGAATTAAACTGTCTGGCCAAGTAGTTGGAGTATAAACAGGATCGCCCTCAGTTCCAGAACTAATAAATCCTTCTTTACCTTCTTTACCTTCCTTTCCTTCATTTGACATAAAATTCACACCCAAATCTTTAGATGTATTTGTTCCACAAGAAACTTGAAATGCTTGATAAATAATAAAAAAAATAGCAGCAAGACCAATACCCCATTTAATATCCATAAATCCAACACAAATAATAATAAACAAAAGAATCAAGTTTCCTAAAAAAGTTTTAAAAAGATAACTAAAATAACTAGGTTGTGCATATACTAAAACTGCCATCAAAACTAATACAAAAATAATACCAAATATGACACCATTATTTTTTGGAACATATATATTATAATTTTTACCTGTATTATCCATTTTAATTATAATATATAAATATATTTTTATCTCTGTATCTCTGTATCTAATTGAAAACTATACTATTTTCGAGACACAAATATTTTCATTAATTCATGGTTCAAATAGAAAAATATATTTATAAGTAACCAATATAAAAAGTAATAAGTAGTAAAAATAATAAAAAAATATTATTATTCAATAACTTAAAAACCGTAATCTTTTTATAACCGCCTAACATCAAATTAAATGTATGATATACATGTTCTACATTTTTACTATTACCTCCATTTTTGGAAGAATGACTATTTTTTAATGAATTTACCATTATAGTACAAAGTATATAATATATAAATTTTTTAATTTGTAATAGTAGTATTATTAGAAGGTTTATCTGCCCAGTACCAAGCTGGAGGAGTATAATAATAAATTTGAGGTACTGGTGGAGGGTTATAATATCCTCCTGCATTTCCAGAACCACCGTTAGTTGCAAAAGGGAATGGTTTCAAACGTCCAACTGGATTTGCACACTTGCGTTGAATTCTTAATGTATGTTGGCTAGATGTTTGTGGTTGGTATAATGTTTTTGTATAACCTGCATTCGACTCCATAATTTTATAGTCAGGATATTTTGCGGTAGTTGTGCTACATCCAGTAGGTCCACCATAAACACGATAGTCAAGATAAACCTGAGGTTTATTTGTATCAATAACACAATCATTTGCAGCTGCTTTTGTTTGAATATATAACCATTGACTTCCATTATCAGCCAAGTTATCATTGGCACCTTGAGGTTGAACCCAGTAGTTAGGATATTGACCATTATGAATCCATTTATAACGTTTTTCTAACATTCCCTTTGTAGAAAGAACAGAAGGTTTAATATATTCAAATTGCTTACCTTGTGTGATTCCTCTTACAATAGGAGAATTCATTACTGGTTGACTTGTAGCATAAGTTCCACAACAACCTCCATAACCTTTGGGAAATTGGCCGTAGAATGGAGTTCCTTGTTTTGAAAAAGCACTACTTTTACCAATATACCCAACGTTTCTAGTTCCTCCATTTAAAGAAAACCCTTCACTTCCGGGTGCTGACATTGTATAGGAAAGATATCCATTTTTTCCAAAAGGTCCTTGTGTTAACCAAACCCCACCAGGAGGTTTTCCTGATCGTTTTGAACCATAGTTAATAACTCCTTTTTTTTTGAATGCTTGGATTGACATATCTTATATCATAATTGGAGATTAAAATCAAAAACAAAAACAAAAACAAAAACAAATGAGGAAAAAATCAAATAAATAAAAAATTCCTTCTCTCAATATCAATACAAAGACATTTCAAAATACACCAATACAATTTAGTTTGTGAGACTGGTTTCAAAATATCTATAACTTTTTGATAAACCATATACTTTTCATCAACAGGAAAAGATGAAGATAGTGTGGATATATTTAATTGAAATAAACAATAAAGAGCCAAAGCACCTAAACTATAATAAAAACATTTATAAGAAATATTAACTGGAATTGTTTGAATAGATAGTATTTCAGGACTAACAAAACAGTTTCGAGAGAAAAGTTTGTTAAAATAAAAATAATATTTTCTCTCTTTAATATTCATACTCATAATAGAATCAATATTTGTATATAAAAAATATTTATCATCTATTAACAAAATATCATTAATATCAATAGCATAAAATCCAAACCCTCTTTTTTCAAGATATAGCTGCTGTTTATATAAACTTGACATCATCAAAATAATGGAATTATAATTCATTTTTTCTTCATTTAAATAACTCGTTAGTAATTTTACTGAACTTGCATGAAACAAAAATGATGAATATGCGTTTTCTCTATCATTACAAGTAGAAAAAACTTGAGAACTCGTTTCAGAAATATTATTTGACTCAATAATAGATTTTAAAAATATAGTACTATTCATATTTTCTTTTTTATTTTCTACCAATTTTAATTCATAACTGTATTGAGAGACTTGATCAATAGTTATATTATTTGTTTTTATTGAATTCATAATAATAACGATAATGATAATATAATGATAATGATGAAAAAAAAGAAACTATTTAAACTTATAGTTAAAACAAAGTAATATATACTACAAGTCTACCCTACAAATCTACCTACAATTCTATCCTACAAGTCTACCCTACAAATCTACTCTTACCTATAAGTCAACAGACGTTCCTATGGCTAGACGTTTTTGTTTATCATTATTACTGTATTTTTTTTTCAAAAGCTTATCATCTTGTTCTTCTTCTTCGATTACCAAACGAGGTAACTTCGGCAGCTGTGGTGTGCTCTTAACACGTGTAAGAGAGTGATTAGCGTACACCTTCCAAAACCATGGGTCGTCATAAATTATTTTGATATCATCACCATTTATAATACGCTTTCTAGCCTTAATCGCATTTTCAGATGTTCCCCATTCAGAAAAGTGAATGAAAACGCGATTAAATTTTTTTTTGTCTATTGTATCTTGGCTACTATTCACAGGAGTAGTCTCAATTTTATCAATTTTCCCAAGATTTAACTCATTAAATACCCTAAGAATACGCTCCTTAGAGATATTGGAAAATACTCTTGGAATGCAGAGACTAGGAGAAGACATATTGTTATTTGAGCTCATTTTGATTTGATAGTACTTTATCTTTATGAATTACTTTTACAGATTAAAATACATTTCAATTTTTTTTCAAAAGAAAAATAAAATAAACTACACTACAATACACTACAATACACTACAATACACTACAATAATTAAAATCCAATAAAATGATAAAATACTTGAATAAGTAGTTCTTTTTGATGTTGTTTCAAAGTAGGAACACGTTGTTCTTCACAGTATTTCTCATTATATTCCTTAAATAAATCTTCATTTTTAATTTTTAAAGAGGTAATATTCGAACGGCATAAAGCGCAACTTGGTTCTTTACAAGGCTCCGTATTGAGTGACTTTAAATATGTAATAAAACATGAACTACAATATTCATGATCGCAACTTGTAGAAATCATTTTACTTGAACAAATATCATCAGTTAAACAAATAGGACAGCTTTTAAAACAGTCATCACAGTTCAACACCAATAAAGGACGAATACAAAATTTTCTTTGTATAGGTCGGAGTCTATTTGTAATTCTTACTATATCTCTAAATAGATGAGGTTGTTTTGAAATCCACAACTCTTTAAAATAGTTGTAATTTTCATCAGAAATCTCATCTAATAAATCTTTTGAAATAACGTCAGGAAGTTCTTCATTAAAGTATCTATTTTGAAGTTCAGTTATATAACTGACTCGATTCTTATTTAAAGTGATCCGTCTATCAAAACGATAGCATAAAACTTGTAACTGTTTTATTGAAAGTTCTTCTAACCAAATAAATAAAATATATTGACTTGACAATGATACAAAACGATTAAATATTGTAGCTTCTAATGTTTTTTTATGAAGAGCTTCTATTTCTGGACTATTACATCTATTTATTTTGTGATCTGTTCCATTACAAAATGAACAATGATAAGTTGTTTTACTATTGTTATTAACTGTAGATGTAAATTCATATACTTTTGCTGATCTCGTTAACATTATAATAAGTGTATTTATATTTTATTCATTAACAGTTATTATAGTTTCAATTTTTTTAGTTTTTTATTTATAAGTACAAAACCAAATAAAAAACATTACAGTAGAAATATAATTTACAATAATAAAAACTTAAAGAAAACAACAATTACTTATTTGGGGACCCGGCTTTAGCTCAGTTGGTAGAGCAGTCGACTGTAGTAGTTTAAGTATAGGAAATCGACTTGTCGCAGGTTCGAATCCAGCAAGCCGGACCAAGTTTTAGCGTTTGTGATGTAGTGGTAACATATCTGACTTCCAATCAGTTTCCCGGGGTTCGATTCCCCGCAAACGCAATCTAATATGCTATTAGGTTATTTTTTTATAAAGCCAATTTATAAAAAAATTTGAATTAAAAAATACAATAACTTATTTTCATAATAGTCATAATAGTCATAATAGTCATAATAGTCATAATAATCATAATAATATTTATAAACGAAAATATTCAAACACTAGGTTACAAGTATATAGGTTCACTATGTATTTTATTCATTTCTAATCTATTATATATTATGTAGGCCGTAGAAACTGAAAATAATAAAAAATCAGACGAACCTCTAATTAATAGTGGCATATCAGATATCATTTCACTATATGTAATCCATAATGAAGATGAAACTATATTCATAATAGAGAATAATAAAGAATAAAAGTTTGTAGATTTTTTTGTGTACAATAAATACATAAAAATAAATCTTCCTGATATTGAAATGACAGTAGCTGAATATGCTATTACTAATTCATTTGTCATAATTTATATATTTATGTAAAACTGTATTTTTACATTTCAACTGTATAAAATTGTAAATGTGAAATGTAATAAAACAAATCAAATATCATAAGCAATTTCAACTTCTAAAGTAAAAGAAAATTCCATACCATTCAAATCTACAACAACACCATAACTATCTAATAACTGTAAACCTAATTTTTTTATATTAATTGGACCAAAGTATTTTCTAGGAGGAGACAAAATATTGGTAATACCACTATAATACGATGTTTGAAAATTAGTATTTGAATACGGTATTTTTGCGAGTATATTTCTATCAAGATATGTATCATTAAAAAATGCAATTAAATTAGATGAGTTTGAAATATAGTAATCATTCAATACAAAATACAAATACTCAGTAGGTAAAGGATTGAATAAACTTTCAGAAGTATAGGAACTTTGGTTAAAGTTACTATCTTCACGAAAACCTAAAATCCATCCTAAATTTTTTTGCTTAATAGTATTCATAGATATTTGATCACAGAACGTAAAATAAATATCAAACTCATGATTCAACGTATTAATAATAGTTGTTCTTTTACTTGCAGAATCAATAATAACTTGAAATGCTGTTCCAGAATTCAATGTTTTATTAATTGCATTTTCTAAAGAACTTGCCATAGTTTGATAATTATAACAACCATCAGGAACAACAATAACCCCTGAAGCATCTGTAACAGGAACCCATATATATATTCGGTTTGTCATTGCTGAGTTTGATACCAAAAAAATACTATCTGGTAGTTCAACAGAAATCAGACTAATAGAAACAACATTCTTCAAAGTATATGACAATGTAAAAAAACAATCACTAGAAGAATTACTATTACAGTCACAAAAAGCTGTATTCAAAGCCAAAGAAGTAGTTGTAGTTCTTCTACGTAACTTATTTAATACTCCTGGTGCAGTTTCAGTTACAAATGAGTTAATTGGTTGTGTAAAGTTATAAATAGAGTCATCTGTTTTATTAATTACAAAATTAGATCCATCCCCTACAAGTAATTTACTTTTTTTAAATCTCTCAATTAACATTCTTTTTGCTTCGTCCAAAAAATTCAAAAAACGGTCTTGAAAAGACTTATCAGAAACAGCATTCAAAATTTTATTTCTAATGGAAGATTCTTTTGTGTCAACATCAATTTCATTATAATTTTTTGACAAGTTAAAAAAAATCTCTAAATCATCATTATCATAATTTTTAATATCTAAATCAATTAGGGAATAATTCATTAATATTTATATTATGATATATTGTCATTATAATATAAAAATATATACGTTAAGTAAAAAATCAAAAAATAGAAAACCATTTACCATTATTACTTTTAGTTTTACGTCTTTCATATGTTCTTAAATATGAAGTATGATGTGAAGGATGATGAATATCATGTTCACCTTCTTTTTCATTTCCAGACCAGTTAATAATATTACCAAATTTATCTACAAGTTTATGCTTTTCTTTAATGTCTTTAAATGGATCCATAATATCTTCTACAAAACTATTTAAAGTTTCTGGATTTGGGAGTCGATTCAAAAAAGCATTTGTTTTTGAAATCCAAAAATATTGTCGTTTTACAACTTGAGAATTTTCAATTTCCTGATGAAACATTTGATCGATTAATGAAAATGCAGATTTCAATATTAATATTTCACGAACAATATCTTTTTTGATACTAAATAGCTCTACTAATTGATATTTTAATTCATTCAACTCAGTTTGATTAACTGTTATAGAACAAATTGCTTTATGATATCTTATTTCATTTTTAACATTTTTCAAATTTGTAATTTTTTTTCTTCTATGGTCGTATATTCTTTTGATAATAGAAAATACATTTGTATTATAGATAACTGGAAACCATAAACGTATGACATTTGGAATTAAAAATTGATTCGTCTCTTTTATTTCGGCAATCTTTTTTTCAACATCCAACAATTTATTCATTAATTCCTGTTCCAAATCCATTTTAGATTTATTTTTAAGTTGTTCTTTTTTATCATTTTTTATTTTTGCTTTTTCTAACTCTATTTTCTTAATTTTGATTTTTACTCTACGAATATTATTAATTAAAAGTGCTTTATTTGACTTTTGTTCTTCATATTTCATTTTTTCTAATGCATTGAAATTATTCACAAATATTTGGTATTCGCCTATCGCATTATCAAGAGATGTTTGTAAGTTATCCATTTTTTTATCAAGCTCAATTTCATAACTGTCTTTTTTATAATCACCATCAGTATTCGTAACAGTAAAATTACGAAACAGCAAAACAGAACCAGATGTGAATTCGATAGACGATTGTAACTTGTCATATTGATGAGCTGATATTTTGTGTGCTTCTGATGCAGCATCTAGTTTAAAATAATTAACCAATGCTAACAAAAATGCAATAAACGCGTTCACACCTGATAATACAAATGCACCCCAAATATAACTTTGTAAAACAGCAGCTAAAACTGTTGCAGATGTAGATAATAAAATAGCAGGTGTCATTAACTTGTTCAATTTATCTTCACAATACATTTTAGATTCCATATAAATAATTTTATGACCTTTTAAATAAGAAGCAAGAATATCAAAAGCAGACGAGTATTTTTCATTTATATTTGTGTAATATTTATCAATACTTTTTTCTACTTGTTGATAATTCAACTTTACATAAGATTTTTTTTTACTACCAACTTGAACAATGTGTTTCCCTTTCTTTTTTTCAACACGAATATTCTTATTGTAAAAATGATTATTATCATCAGAATCTATTGAGTCTACATCAGAGTTATCATTATCATTATCATTATGATAGTTATCATTATTATAACTATAATGTGGATTCAAATTAGACTGAATATTATCGTCATCAATATCAAAACTATATGTATCACTTAAATCACTTCCACTATCATGATGATAAGTGTCATCATCCTTGCTGAAATGTCTACTTGAGATAATATTTTTTATCTCTTTTTTTTTTTCATTATTCGTTTTAATGCTTTTAAAAGCAAAATTATTGCTATTTAACTCTAATAGACTACTTCCTATTTCATCTTGAATAACGTCAACTGCATCAAAAAAATCATCAACATTTACAACATAACTATCATCGTTCTTTTTATTTTCTTCATTTTCTTCATTTAATTCCTTCACTTTATTTTGAATATTCTCATCCATATAATATACAAAATATTTTATAAATATAAAATATAAATGGTAAAAACTCGTAAGAATACACCTTGGCGTGGATGGAAAAAAGAAAAACCAGGTTATCGTGAAAAAACAGTTATGTTAAAAAAATGTGGAAAAAAATGCTTTTTAGGAACAAAAAAATCATTTCCTATTTGTAAAAAAAATACTTGCACTATTAGTTCAAAAGGAGTTTATGCTGCTTATGTAAGATCCAAACAATACAAACATAAAAATATTTCAAAAAAAGCAAATTGTATTTTAAAAAAAATGGGTGTAAAAACATAAATAAATATTAGTATTTTAATTTCATGTCTCATAGAAATGATATAAAATTAAATAAAATATGAAAAAAATTGATTTCAATTAAAAATGTAAACATAGTTAAAGTAAAAAAATACGTAATAAAATGGAACATAACAATGAAGAATACGGGTTCTTTGTTGACTTGGAACTAAAATATGAACAACCTATAATATCATACAAATTTGGAAATAAATCTGTAAAAAATATTGAAAATAATAATATAAAAATCCAAAATGTTATAAAAGTAAAAAAAAATGAAAACAACAATAATAATTCAATGAAAAAAATGTGTGTATGTCTAATTTGTTGCACATATATTTTATTTATAGCAATTATTTTCTACTAATTTTAATTTTGGGTCTAAATATTCTTTATTACACAAAGAATCATCAATTACTTCAAACAAACAGGATTACAATTAACTAAAGATGTAGAATTTATAACTGGTGGTTTTACAAAAGTACGATAACTTTTATATTTATTATATCCACATGCAGTTTTTCCAAATAAAGAAGCACATGGGTCAATCATGTATATATTGTAAAAACTATTATTAACTATAGGATATAAACTGGTATAGTTAACAGTTACAGGAACATATGTCCCACAATTAGGATTTGCAGACATGTTAGAGATAACATTTATATTATTTAAAGTTTCTGTATTGTAAACACCCGAAGAAATGCTATTTTTATTAAAATTATATAAACTATCACAAGTTTCAATATCCTTTATCAGGTTGCCACGCTTGTACAAAAGATAATTATTATTTGTTCCAAGTGATCCTGTTTTCGATAGCAAATTAAAATTTTTTGGATATAACAATTTTGCTTTTTTATTTTGTAAGTAATCACTTGAACGAGATGACTCTTTCACTTTTTCAAGTGTTTGAGTTCCACTAACAAAAAAAGTTGGATTTGAAAATGCTTGTGCCATTTATATAAAGTTATATTAAAAATATTATCTCAAATATTATCTCAAATATATTAAAATATAAAACACTTAAATATCATATGCATTAATAAATTTCAATGAAAAACTGAAATCCATATTATTCAACTGAACAATGCGTCCATAACCATCTAATAATTGAATATGCATTTTTGTTATATCAACAGGTCCCATATATTCTCTTGCAGAAGTTTGTGAATCCGCATTATCTATTGTAAGATAACCCAGTGGTGATGGTGGAAAAGTAAACCTTGCTAATATATTTTTGTTCAAGAAAGAATTTGTAAACGCAGCATAAACAAGTTGATTTACATTATTATTATAGTCGTCAATAACTAAATAAAAATAACTTGGACCAGACAAATTCATTAATCCTTCACTAACGTAATTCATATTACCTGTATAAATTCCATTTCTAAACCCCAATAACCACCCAATTTTCAATGGTAAAGGGTTATTTGTGTCTGGATTACCATATATGTCATTTTGAAAATTTAATATAAAATTACTACTACTACTAATAATAAGTTGTCCTGACCCGGACTGATTGTTATCAATGTTTAAAATAAAATTAATAGTATTCAAAGCAGGAACAATATTTTGACAATAGTTATTAAAATATGATACAAGTGACAGTTCATTATAGTTTCCATTAGGAATAGTAATAACATAACTATTTCCAGAACTTAGTGTAATAGTAAAATAGTTATTACCAAGTTGTTTTGAAATAACATAATATGTTGTAGGCATTTCAATTGTATTTAACTGCATAGATATAACACCTTTAAGTTTAATAGGTAAGTTAAACTGATAGTCAGTAGAAATAGTAGAATAATAATTTTCACGGAAACGACTATCAATAGTTAAATAATTAGTAAATGTTCTAATACGTAAAGGGTTACGAATTCCTGGATAATGATCTCTCTCAGAATAGTTTGTTTCTGACGCTTTAATTTTACTCTGATCAATGATAAAATGATCACCTGTTTGTAAAAGAGGACTATCTTTTAATAAAGGGTAAATAGGGTCAGGTATAAACTGATTATCTAAATGATATGAGTATGATTTATGTATTATCTTGTTTGACGATATCAAATCATTCAATAATACATTTTTAGCTTCATTTAAAAAATTTGTAGTTTCAATGCGAGTTTTTTCGCTTATTGTTTTATCTGAACTAATACTACTTCTTAAATTTTGTTCTTTTTCTTCAATATTATCTTCATCATAATTGATAGGTAATTCAAAAATTTCTTCTAGTTCCTTTTTACTATAATTAGAAATATTCAAATCAAAATTCATTATTTATATATTATACAATTATATTTATGCTAATTCAATAACTAATAAAAAACTATAAATAGCACTTAAAATTTATATAAAATATATATAGTAAATATAAATAGGATGCCTGTTACGCAAATTTATTCTTCATATAAGCAAGCATCATATACAGGTCCAACTGGTAAGGCCGGAAACGCAGGTTCTCGTGGTGCTCAGGGGCCACAAGGAAATCAAGGTCCTCCTGGCAGTGCAACAAATACGGGTGCAACTGGGTATACTGGTAAAACTGGACCTCAAGGTCCTCCTGGTATTGCAACAAACACAGGAGCAACAGGAGCAACTGGAAGAACAGGTTCAACTGGTTCCACAGGCCCACAAGGTATTCCTGGTGACTCAAAAATTACAGGTGCTACAGGAACAACAGGAACAACAGGTTCAACAGGTTCAACAGGTCCACAAGGTATTCCCGGAACATCTGTAAACACAGGAGCAACTGGGACATCTGGAGCAATAGGTTCTACAGGTTCTACAGGTTCTACAGGTCCGCAAGGTATTCCAGGTAGTTCAACAAATACCGGAGCTCAAGGTCCAAAAGGAGATATTGGGTTTACTGGTTACACTGGTGATACTGGTGCATATGGAGCCCAAGGAGATACAGGACCCGCAGGACAGATTGGTCCTACTGGTGCTACCGGTCCGCAAGGTATTGGTGGGTCATCATTAAACACTGGTGCAAGTGGAGCATCAGGACCAACAGGACCAACCGGACCAACAGGTCAACCTGGTCAACCTGGTCCACAAGGCATTCCCGGAACTGCTGTAAACACAGGAGCAACAGGTTCAATTGGAGCAACAGGAGCAATAGGAGCAACTGGAACAACTGGAACAACTGGAACAACTGGAGCAACCGGAACAACTGGATCAACAGGAGCAACAGGAGCAACTGGATCAACTGGTCCAACTGGATCTACTGGAGCAACTGGAGCTACTGGAACAACTGGATCAACTGGATCAACTGGATCAACTGGTCCAGCTGGAACTGGGTATACTGGGGCAACCGGATCAACTGGATCATCTGGATCAACAGGATCAACTGGAGCAACTGGAACATCTGGAGCAACTGGTTCTACAGGATCATCTGGAGCAACAGGATCATCCGGAGCAACTGGAGCAACAGGATCATCTGGAGCAACAGGATCATCTGGAGCAACAGGAGCAACAGGATCATCTGGAGCAACTGGATCATCTGGAACAACCGGAGCAACTGGTCCAGCTGGAACTGGATATACCGGACCATCAGGAACAACTGGAGCAACTGGAGCAACTGGAACAACTGGAGCAACTGGAGCAACTGGATCAACTGGAACAACTGGTTCTACTGGTCCACAAGGTATTCCTGGAACATCTGTAAACACAGGAGCTAGTGGCGCAACTGGAGCAACTGGAGCAACTGGTTCAACAGGACCACAAGGTATTCCCGGAACATCTGTAAACACAGGAGCAACAGGAGCAACTGGAACAACTGGTTCAACAGGTCCACAAGGTATTCCTGGAACATCCGTAAGCACAGGAGCAACTGGAGCAACTGGATCAACTGGATCAACTGGTTCTACTGGTCCACAAGGTATTCCTGGAACATCTGTAAACACAGGAGCTAGTGGCGCAACTGGAACAACTGGATCAACTGGTTCTACTGGTCCACAAGGTATTCCTGGAACATCTGTAAACACAGGAGCAACTGGAGCAACTGGAACAACTGGTTCTACTGGTCCACAAGGTATTCCTGGAACATCTGTAAACACAGGAGCAACTGGAGCAACTGGAGCAACTGGAAGAACAGGTTCAACTGGAGCAACTGGTCCAAAAGGCATTCCGGGTACATCTGTAAATACTGGAGCAACTGGACCAAAAGGCGATACTGGCGATACTGGACCAACTGGAGATACTGGACCAAAAGGTATTCCTGGTTGGGCAGTAAACACGGGAGCAACTGGAGCAACTGGAGCAACTGGAGCAACTGGAGCAACTGGAAAAACAGGTTCAACTGGAACAACTGGAACAACTGGAACAACCGGAACAACTGGAGCAACTGGTGCAACTGGTGCAACTGGTCCACAAGGCATTCCTGGTTGGTCAGTAAACACGGGAGCAACTGGAGCGACAGGTTCGTCTGGAGCAACTGGAGCAACTGGACCAAATGGCATTCCTGGATTTGCAACAAACACAGGAGCAACTGGACCAAACGGGCTAAGTGTTCTAACAAATAATCCATTGGC
>Ga0136644_10000504_pt1 | contig 31300 bp, 47 predicted proteins | sample C_130820_EF_Meta_FD_94780 | JGI IMG/M metagenome (GOLD analysis project Ga0136644, IMG submission 94780) | Freshwater microbial communities from Lake Croche, Canada to study carbon cycling - C_130820_EF_MetaG (v2) (version 2) | ecosystem: Environmental > Aquatic > Freshwater > Lake | place...
ACTATAATGCTGGACTGTTTGATCATTGGCGATAGCATTGCTGTGGGCACACATCAGTTCAAACCTGAATGTGTGTCATATGCCCGTGGCGGGTGGAATACTTGGCAATGGAATCGAGAATACCTAAAAAATGATTTATCTGCTAAAACTGTAATTATTAGTCTAGGTACCAATGATCACAAAGGAGTTCGTACCCGGGCCGAACTTCAAAGAATTCGAGAAAAAGTTGGAACCGAATCTCGTGTTTTTTGGATATTACCAGCAATTAAACCAGAAATTCAAGCCATTGTTCAGACGATGGCAATCGAATACGGCGATACTGTATTGCCAATCACTCGACTGCAACCAGATGGTATACATCCAAGTTGGGCCGGCTACAAAGAGATTGCAGAAAAAACAAAGTAAAGGAAATTAAAATGAGCGAAGTACATGTATGTGTTGTCTGTGGACATGTCCACGATGAAGAAACAGAAGGCAAGTGGGAAAATTTGCCTGTAGACTTTACCTGCCCCGAATGCGGTGTGGGCAAAGACGAGTACGAAACACTCTAACAGGATAATCATGGCAACCATTGCAGAGCAAGAGAAACTTCTAGAAGTTCTCAAATTCACTCCTCGCACCTACAAGATCACCATGTGGGGCTATGGTGGCGAAAAGGTCATGGGCACAGTGGATCGAGAGATCTACGATTACTTCCGAGCTCGCAGACTGAACCTAAGTGACTATGCTTGGGATAGCGATTACGCTGATGATCATAAAATCCCCGAAGAAATGCAACCCTTCCCTGCAGGCGCTTGGTACGAGTGTGACAACATGGCTCATGCACATGGTGTAAATCGTAATGCTGGCACCTTGCAAATTGAAGATGAAAACGGTGACACTGTTTATCAACGTGAACTTGATGGCATTGTGGGCGGCGATGACGACGAACCTGAATGGGGCGGTGGTGAAGAAGCCTGGATCGATGAGAAGCCGGCTGGCACAGTGGTGTTCATTGGCGACAGCAATGAAAAAGGCACATTCTTTGAAGGCGAAATCGAGCTCAAAGCACCGTTTGACATCACCCGGCTCACACTGAGCTATGATGAGATTGACGGCGAAGAACTGGTCAACAGTGTTGAGTACGACGGCGAAGTCATTGAGAACTGGGGAGGCAATACCAACGGCAAGAGTTCAGACTTTGGTTTTTACATTGCTGGCTCTAATAAAAACACTGGCTCTTGGGAAAAATATTCAAGCATGGATGATATCAGCTATGAAATGACTCCATGGTTCCCTAAAAAGATCACGCCAGTGCGCAACGGAGTTTACATGGTACGGACTGCTGGCCGTAACAGTTACACATCTCAAGCCAAATGGACCGGCACACGTTGGATCAGTGCATGGCATGAAGACGAGTCTGCTACAGAAGAAATCAAGATTCGAGAATGGCAAGGTATTGCACACGACCCTGATGCAGACTGGGTCAGCATTGGTCCTGCCCCGGTACCTGACCAAGATTTGCTGGACGCTTTGGAAGAGCTCAAGGCTGAATTTGAAGCACTCAGCGTTGAAAGTCGTTGACAACCAGCACACCTGCTGTTATAATTGTTCTGCATGATCAAAGAGGTAGATGCAGTTTGATGGTGTAGAGGGAATATCCGGACCGGAACGGACCCGATACAATGCCGTGGCATGCAAACGTTAGTCATCAAGGATGCAACAAGGGCCTCGAGAAATCAAAACCCGGGCTGGTACCCTGGGGGTATGCCAAGAGGAACAACCCAGAAAGGATATGTAAATGTCTGTCAACATTGAGACCTCTACGCAGAGTATGTCTAAGTCACTTGACTTGCTTAGAGAAACGCCTTTGGTCATGCACCGTGTTTGGTTTCAACTGACTTCAGTTGAAATCTGGTATGCCATAATGAAAGAAGCCCGTGCCATGTATGGCAAGAACTGGAAAGCCCAGCCCAAAATCAAGCGCAAGCTGGGAAAGTTAATTTGGCACCCAGGCGGCACAGTGTGTGTATGGTTCGACGTTCCGGACCCGGCATTTGGCACCTGGGTGGCTGTTAAACATGCTGTGATAGTCACTCAAGCTCCCGATAAATATAATCTATGATATTTGGTTTTAGCATTTTGGCCACTGCAATTTTGCTCAGTTGCGTGGCTGCTTATTATTCTGTAGCAGGTCTCACAGCCATCTTCAGTGCAGCCACTATTCCTGTGATCATCATGGGCGGCTCGTTGGAACTGGGCAAGATAGTGGCCACTGTGTGGTTGCACAACAACTGGCGCCGTGCTGGACTGTTGTTCAAGGCTTACCTAGTACCTGCGGTGATGTTTTTGATGCTGTTGACCAGCATGGGTATCTTTGGATACCTGAGCAAAGCACACAGTGATCAAAGCCTGGTGTCAGGTGATAGCATGGCCAAGGTTGCCATCTATGATGAAAAGATCAAGATAGCAAAGGACAATATTGATGCGAACCGGAAGGCGCTCAAACAAATGGATGAGGCTGTGGACCAGGTTATGGGTCGAAGTTCGGATGAAAAAGGTGCCGACAAAGCAGTTGGAGTACGCCGCAGTCAACAAAAAGAACGGGTACGACTTCAATCCGAGATCGCGGCCGAACAGAAAACTATTACCTCCCTTAGCGAAGAATCTGCACCGCTTCGCGCCGAGTTCCGCAAGGTTGAGAGCGAAGTAGGTCCAATCAAATACATTGCGGCCTTGGTATATGGCGACAATCCTGATGCAAACATACTTGAAAAAGCAGTGCGTCTTGTGATCATCATGATTGTGTTGGTGTTTGATCCCTTGGCACTTACTTTGATCTTGGCTGCCAACAAACAGTTTGAGTGGGCACGACAAGGCACAGGTGGATTTGTACACGATGAACCCAAGTATGAATCTGATGATGGCCCCGTAGATCCCAAAGTACTAGAACAGCTACGGGCCAGAGCAAAAGAAGACTTGCCTACTGGCGAAATAATCTCCAAGTCCGAACTGTTCTCTGACGATGCTATACCCTGTTACAAGTGCGGCACCACACTGGTAAACGCTCCGGGCATTGGCTTGTTCTGCCCCAACCAAGAGTGCGATGTGCTAGACAATATAAACGGAGCCGAGCCGATTGAATTAACAATAAACTGGCCTGTTCCCACTGCTGATGATATACTTGCAAAAGGTGTCACCAGTTCAGACCCTGCTGACAACATTCCCTTGGCTGTGGAACAAGACGAGTCCGATGAAGACAATCCCACACTCAAAGCAGCCATCAAACAGTGGAAAGAAGAAAATCCTGGCGATACCATAAAGAATCAACGCTATCGACTCATGCGTGGAGAAATAACAGAACTGCCCTGGATGAAATTGATGGCCGACAATGCAACAAACACAGGAACACATAGAGGATTTGGCACCGAGTTTCCGATAGACGCTGTGCGTGGGGACACGTTTGTTCGCATAGACATCATACCCAACTGTTTGTATAAATTCAACGGCGACGCTTGGATTCAAGTTGACAAAAATCTCAGCGACAGTTACACTTACGACTCAGCTTATATTGATCACCTGATCAACAAAATAAGTACAGGTGAATATGACATAGACTTGTTGAGTGACAGCGAGCGCCAGCAAGTGGAACAACACCTACAACATAAAGACAGCCAATGAAATCTAACGAAGCCCTTGACAATTGCAGTTTTTGCGGCAAACACAAAGATGCAGTGACCAAACTCATAGTTGGCGAATCAGTAGCTATATGCAACGAATGTGTGGAACTTTGCGATACTCTGCTACGAGACGAAGTAGAAGTCAGCACATCAACAGACTTTGTGCTTGATCCAGAGTTGATCAAAGAACACTTGGACCGGTATGTTGTGGGGCAAGAGCAAGCCAAACAGGTGCTGAGTGTGGCTGTGGTAAATCACTACAAGCGCATTTCAAATCCTGATCCCACGGTAGAGATTGAAAAATGCAACATACTCATGCTTGGTCCCACTGGCTCAGGCAAGACATTGTTGGCCAAGACTGTGGCCCGGTATCTGGATGTGCCGTTTGTGATAGCGGACGCTACCAGTTTGACCGAAGCAGGGTACGTGGGCGATGATGTAGAAAGTTTAATATCCAGACTGTATGCCGAATCCGGCGGGGACGTTGCCAAAACACAGCGTGGTATTGTGTTTATCGACGAAATCGACAAGATCAGCCGGCGTAGCGAAAGTGCCAGCATCACCAGAGATGTGTCCGGCGAGGGCGTTCAACAGGCCATGCTCAAGTTGGTAGAAGGTACCAAATGCAGAGTCACTCCCACAGGCGGCCGCAAACACCCCAGCGGTGACATGATTGAAATTGACACTACCAACATACTGTTTATTGCAGGCGGTGCATTTGTGGGCCTGGAAAATTTGGTCAAAAATCGAGTGCGCGGAACCAGCATAGGATTTGGTGCTCGAGTCAGCGCTGACACTACCACCCACTTGGACCAGACCACGCCTGAAGATCTGATCAAATTTGGAATGATTCCAGAATTTGTGGGACGTTTTCCAAGCTGGGTAGCACTGCAAGAACTTACCAAAATAGATCTTATTCGCATTTTGCTTGACGTCAAGCACAGTTACATCACACAATATTCCTGGCTGTTTGAAAAAGACAAGGTTGAGCTTGAATTCAGTGCCGAAGCCTTGGAAATGATTGCTGATCGCACTATATTGAACAAAACTGGAGCTCGCGGATTGCACAGCGAACTTGAACGGGTGTTGTTGCCACACATGTTCTATTTGGCTCGCTATCGCAAGGCCGGGATCGACCATGTGTTTATTGACGCAGACCAGGTAAATACCCCCACAGAGCTAAAGGAAGCAAATGCAAAAGCTAAGGGGTAGATCGGTATTGGTCACAGACGGCAACGTAGACAAAGCTCTGCGCAAGTTCAAAAAGAAGATCATGGAATCAGGTGTTTTGGATGATGTTCGCAATCATGAATTTTACACCAAGCCTACCACAGCTCGCAAACTCAAAGCCAGTGCCGCAAAGAATCGCTGGCGGAAAAAACTAGCCAGTCAAGAATTACCAAAGAAATTATATTGACATTTATTCAAAATATATTATTTTTATTTTGATTTGTAGTATAATAAATAACATTGTAGTGCCCATGGTGGGGCTACAATTAGTCATCTTGCTTATAAAGGAGAAAACAAATGACAAAAACTCTCACCCTTCGTTCTTTTGACATTCCCGCACTCACCAAATTCGGAATCGGTTTCGATAACATGTTTGACGAACTCATGCGTGTGAATGCTCAACAATCCTCAACAAATTATCCACCTTACGATATTGTACAAATCAGTGATGACGAGTACATGATCAGTATAGCTGTGGCTGGTTTTGGTCACGACGATCTTTCAGTGACCAAGGACAAAAAGTTCTTGATCATTGAAGGCAAGCACAGCCGTGAAACTGTGGAGAATGAAGATTCTTCTGCAAAATATTTGCACAAAGGTATCAGTGAAAGAAGTTTTCGCAGAGAATTTCAACTGGCGGATCATGTGGAAATCAGCAACGCTCATCTTGAACTGGGCATCTTGAATGTTCGTTTAAAACGTGAAGTTCCAGAAGAAGCCAAGCCTAAAGCTATTGCTATCACATACATTTCGTAATATAATAGTGTAAATACAGTGGCGGAATCCTCCGCCACTGCTAACAAGGATCTGAAAATGGCACAAAGTGACACCAAAACAAAAATCAAACCCTTAGAGTCGCTCAAAGAGCCGCCCATGTACCGAGTCGTTTATATCAATGACAATCAGACCACATACGACTTTGTGGTTGAAAGTTTGATTGAGTTTTTTGATTACACAGCAGAAACAGCAGATATAATCACAAAAGACATACATGAAGAAGGTTCGGCCTGCGTGGCAGTACTGCCATTTGAGATTGCCGAACAAAAAGGCATCGAAGTCACTGTTCTAGCACGAGCACAAAGTTATCCTTTGCAGATTCGTGTGGAACCTGACATGTCAACTGTTCAATAATCAATCACAATTCGCTGTGGATAATAAACGTGCCGGGCCCCGGGCGAATCGCTTCGACCCCGACAGTTGTTGACAAATCGTATGCCTGATCGGGTTTGATCTATTGACCCATGATAGTGTCCAAAGCACCAGGTGTGTATCTTTTTTTCAGTGTCCTGAGCCATGGCCTGCATCATGAGCCTGTTGCCCATGACATTGAATCTCATGTTACCATCTAGATCAATGTCATGTGCAATCAGTGCAGGATCGGGCACAGTATGAGTGACCATCACAATTTTCTTGACGTCTTGATGGGTTTGCAAGCGTTTGACACTTTCGATCATGTATTGCGCATCTGTTGAACTCATTCGTGCTATGCTTTTTAAAGTAGCGTCACTCAAATGATGGCGATCCCCATACCATTGTGCCACTTGTTCAGCATCGATTCCTAGATCAAAATCAAATCCCCACCATCCATTTGTGCCCAGTATGGCCACACCGTCAACCACAACCACATTGTCCTGGAGATAGACCACATTGGGTATTCGGCGAATTCGACGAGCCAAATCAGCATAGCTTGAATTTAAATCGTCAAGTGTTTGATAATGTTCGTCGTTGCCGTCGACATAAAACACAGCCTGATAGCAACGTCCAAGATGTCGCAAAACCCGTGCCACAGAGTCCTGGTCGATATCAACATCGCCAGCCACAACACATACCGGACTAGTGGCCTGATAGTCCCAGTCAAATTCTTCCCAGCTGCTGGTGTGTAGATCAGAAATTAAATCAAATGCAAAACTCATGATACATATTTAAAAGGAAATTATATGAACATAATATTTGGCACCGCCGTTGAACAATTACCCGAGCATTATATTATATTAGAGTTGGACACATTTCGCATGCCCACGTCGGACACCACAGAAACAGCCTATTGCATAGTTGAGAAAGTGGCTCTACACGAATTTCCACTGGTAGAGGCACAGAAAAAGATTCACAGCGATCTCATACAGCATTATCGCCGGCAAGAATGGCAGTTCTGTGAAGATGCCATCGGCGGCCTCATGGGCAAATGGGGCAGCGAACTAGACACATTCTACACAGACTTGTTGAAACGTGTGTTGGAGCACAAACTCAACCCACCAGCTGCTGACTGGGACGGTGTCAGACTACAAAAATAATAAATACTTGCCAAGGAGTTACCATGGCAGAAGAAAAAAAACCACTATCGCGTTCCGAACGTGAAGCACATATCAAAGACAAAGCAGGGTGGGTAATCACTGTGCTGGCCGCACTGTTGGCCATCAACACCCTGATGGGCGGCAGCAACTCAAGCCGAGTATTGAACAACACCATTGATGCCAACAACACCTGGGCATTTTATCAAGCCAAATCAATCAAACAGACTTTGGCCGAAATGGCCCTGGACGATGCTGTGCGTGCCAAGGACAAACCCAAGATGGAAGCTCTACAGTCCAAGATTGATCGTTACGAAAGCGACCCCAAGTCGGGCGAAGGCAAGCGAGAACTCATGGCCAAGGCCCGTGCTCTCGAAGAAGAACGCAGCATTGCCAAGCATCGCAGTCCCTGGTACACCTACGCAGGATCCCTGTTTCAAATTGCCATTGTGTTGCTGACTGCCAGCATTCTTGCTGTGAACATGAGCCTGTTCTGGGCCAGTTTGTGGGTAGGCGGTGTGGGCATCACACTCATGAGTCAAGCAGTATGGCTCTGGGCCAGCTGGCTATAAACCGCGTAGCTAACTCATTAACCGATCCGTTTAAATACTCTGATCCCGCGGGGGATTGGAGTATTATTTGTATAATGGAGCCAAACATAGCAATTTCCTAGTGCTGTTATCAGTGTTGGCATTTCCTACGGTGGTGGCGCCATGGATCCGTTAACGCTGTTTGCCTTGGCCAATGGGGCTGTATCCGCGGTCAAAGCTGGATGCAAACTGTACAAAGACATCAAGAGTGCAGCCGGAGATGTCAAAGACGTACTCAAAGATCTTGATGATCAATTCCACAAAGCACACCCTCCTGAAAAACCTGCCACTGTGGCCCAGAAAAATCAGTATGTAGAAGAAAAAAATCGCATCATTGATCTGAACAAACGTGATGGCGAAACCACTGGCATTTATACAGAAATTGGCGAATATCTGGGGCAGTATTATGACAACTACTACAAGTGTGTGGCCATCTTTGAAGAAGAAGAAAAACGCAGCAAGACCGAAGTGTACACCGGCGATGCCAGTCTTGGCAAACGTGCTTTGCAACGTGTGCTGATGCGCAAGCAATTGGAACAAATGGGCACAGAATTACAAGAACTGATGATTTATCAAAGCCCACCTGAACTGGGTGCGCTATGGACAGATGTCAATGAGATGATGAAAAAGATGGGCACTCAGCAAAAGATTCTTATTGCTCGTCAGATGAAAATAGATCAAGCTCGAGCTGCCAGAAGAAAGCGCCACCTGGACTCGATCTGGGCCAATGCTGTGTGGGGAATTGCAGCCATTGTGATTGCGGCAGCAGTTGGACTGATGCTGGCGTTGGTGATTCAAGATAGAATTGAAAAGTATCCTCAACTGGGCAGAGAGATTGTGCCCAAGACAGAAGCACAACGAAGAGAAGAAGCTGCTCCTAAAGTTTACATCGGAAGATAATTGCTGTCAGCAGGTTATCCAGTATACAATAGCAAGACCCACAACCCCGGCAAATGCCAAGATCAGCCAGGTGAATACAAGCACTTGACCGGCCGGGGTTTCGATCACAAGGTCATTTAGGTCTTCAAAGAAACTGCTCATGCTTTTATTTAAAGTGTCAAACACCAAACAAAAGCACCCACTAAATTATTTGTTTTGGGATCTAAGCCATCGAAACTTTTCTAGTGCTTGACTATAAGGATCAGATTCCTTGGACCAGGCAAAGTATTGTTTGAAATCTCTTTTCATCATTTTCCTCAAGGTTCTCCAAATCAATCCACGAGGCGTTTTTAAACTATTGATGCCCTGAGTTAAATTATCTTGCAGTTCAGTGACCACATGTTGCTGAAAAGCATCACTGAAAAAATGTTTTTTATTAAAGGCAGCAATTTGTCTAATTTCAATGAGCACTTGGCCAAACTCTTCTTCACTCAATGCATTGACTTTTTTCATGCTGTTGACAATTTTTTCAAGACGCAAACGACTGTCAGTTTCTTGATCGTATGTTTCGTCGATCCAGGGTGCGAATGTTTTGAATCCGTAGCTTTTTAAATACTCCAAACTGCCGGGACCTGCTGCCAGCAAAAATGGATGACCACATGCAATAGGTCTGAGTATTTTTTCAGTCAAGTGAATCCTAGGATCGTCAAACATGGTTTCTAATACCACACTTATTCCAGTTGAGTTAAAATCTTCAGGTATGTATCTTGCACTTTCGTTACTGCCGTACTGATTATCTTCCAGCAGATCCAATGCTGTGGCATTGTTCAATTTGAGGTTGATATTTTTAAATTTGTAGTCCTGATAATGCAATCCAGTGTCGCCTTCGGAAATTTTGGCCAAGCTGACCTGACTTTGTTCGTGCAAATTTTGCTCGACCAACAACTCCATGAATTTTAATCTATACTCCCTACTGCCGCCCCAGGACCTACAATATATCAGGAACCTTTTTTGCACTGGAAATTGTGGGACAAGTCTAACATCAATTTGAGCAAATCTATACCAGTCTCGAGCTATCACTGCATGGCACCAATAGTACACTAGAACAAAATTTGCTTGAGAATATTGTTCTAAATCGTTTGAATTTTTTTCAGAGTGTAGTAAAATCGCTTGATCACTAAGTGATCCTCTCAGTATTGCACAGACCATTAAATTTTTATCAACTATATACCTGCAGCGTTCATTTAAAAAATAAGGGACTGTGGACGAATTAAATAATTCCAAAGGGTTGATATTTTTATAAAAATCATAATTTAAAGGTTCCTGATCATGTGCAATTATCTGAACACCTGTGATAATTACGATGTCGCTAAATTTGGTCAGTGGCCTGAGATCAGAAATATTTTTACTGCCATGCGGGTAAAATAAGTAGAGTACTGCTGGAACCGGGCACAGACCGTGTATCCAGTGATATAAATTATCTAAAGGGATATTCATGAAAAAAATTGGTTTTATTGGTATTGGTAAACTTGGCCTGGACTGTGCCGAAGTTATGGCAGAGAAACACGAAGTCAGAGGGTATGATATTTACCCACGAACCAGCGACACTGTGAAAGTTTGTGATATTGATGAATTGGTCAACGAAAGCGAATGGATTTTTATTGCTGTGCCTACTCCTCATGCAGAAGGATATGATGGATCGGTACCCAGCTCGCACATGGAGCCACGGGACTTTGGACACGATGCTGTGATTGATGCCATCAAAAATGTCAACAAGTATGCACAATCACCCAAAAAGATTGTGTTGATTTCTACTGTGTTGCCAGGTACAACTCGCAAAAAGTTTGTGCCATTGTTGGACCAACAGCATCAGTTCTTGTACAATCCTTATTTGATTGCCATGGGTTCGGTCAAGTGGGACATGGCCAATCCTGAGATGGTCATAATTGGCACAGAAGATGGCGAGCTTACTGGTATTGCAGGCGAATTGATTGACCTGTACAAAACCATGATGCAAAATGATCCACGTTATGAAATTGGTACATGGGACGAGTGTGAAGCTATCAAAATCTTCTACAACACATTCATCAGTGCCAAGGTTGGCCTGGTCAACATGATTCAGGACTTTGCCTTGCGTATTGGCAACATCAATGTTGATGTTGTTACCAACGCACTGGCACGAAGCACCATGCGCATCATGGGACCAAAATACATGACGGCCGGCATGGGCGATGCTGGTGCTTGTCACCCACGTGATAACATTGCACTGCGCTGGTTGGCAAAAGAATACAATTTGGGCTATGATTTGTTTGACACTGTGATGCATGCTCGAGAAATCCAGGCCAAGAACTTGGCCTTGTTCTTGTTGGATCTAAGTGTGATGCACGATAACATGCCAATTGCCATTCATGGCAAAGCATACAAGCCCGATGTTGAATATTGCATCGGCAGCTACTCAACTCTTGTTGGGCACTACATTGAACAAGAAGGTCGCAAAGTCATGTACATCGATCCGCTTGCAGATGACAAAACCAATGTGGTAGACAAAGTCGACGGACCCACAATCTTTTTATGGGCACATGATCGCAAGATCACTTATGAATACACTGGCGACCAACCAGAAACACAACCCTACTGTGAGATTCCTGAAGGTTCGATGATTGTTGATCCCTGGCGCAAATTGACATCGACCACGGGTGTCGAAGTAGTCCACTATGGCAATACCCGCCCCGCTTAAATATCATATAGAACGTTTCTGGGACGATGAGTTCAAAACTCTTGACTACGTCCAGGAACCCTTCAACGATCCAGAGACCGTGGCTCGTTGGCTCAGCCAAGGTTACCAGAGCAAAATCTGTGGTGACCTTGCTGACATGCGCCACACCTTGCCCAGTTGGTCAAGCAAGTTCATTGAGATCTATGAGCAGTGGGGTTGGAAAGACATTGGCATTGCGTTTTATCGCATGCCCACAGGCACAGTGATGCCAGTACACTCAGATCTTTACAAACGCTACATTGAGTTGTTTGATTTGGCCGGCCAAGAACATACCATACGCAGAGCACTGCTGTTGCTGGAAGATTGGAAGCCTGGGCATTATCTTGAAGTGGCTGGCAAACCCTATGTGAATTGGACAGCAGGTGATGTTGTTGAGTGGGCTTATAATGAACCTCACTCGGCTGCCAACATTGGTCTAGAAGATCGTTACACATTGCAAATCACAGGACATTTATGATATCAACCAGGAATGAATGGGATCCGCTAAAAAAGGTAATTGTGGGATCAGCCACACATGCCAATTGGCCTGTGAATGATCCTGTGTTTGCTCGAGAGTCAGAAAAGACCACCTGGCAAGAAACTCCTGTGCCCAGTGGGCCTGTGCCACAACACATAATTGACGAAGCCAACCAAGACTTGGATAATCTAGCAAATACTCTGATGAGCCTGGGTGTGGAAGTGGTACGCCCGGATCCACTCAACTTCCAAACACATGACGGCATGTACAACTATTGCCCACGTGACCGGCTGTTGGTTTACGGATCAACCATAGTTGATCCTGCCATGATGTACCCTTGTAGAGACATGGAACTGCAATGCTATCATGACATAGTAGATGCAGCCAGTGACTACAAATTCATGCCACGCAATGAAGGGTTTGTGTTGGATGCAGCCAATGTGTGTAGATTGGGCGATAAGATGCTGTATTTGGAATCAGCGTCTGGCAATAAAAAAGCCTACAATTGGTTGTGTGAACAGTTTACAGATGTTGCAATAGAGTTGTGTAATTTCTATGCAGGAGTACACATTGATTCCACCATTGTGCCGCTACGAGAAGGTCTAGTCATGCTCAATGCCAGTCGTGTGAACTTTGATAATGTGCCTCGGGTATTTGATGGCTGGCACAAGATTTGGGTCAATGATGTTGTGGCCCAGGACTTTTATCAATATCCGTATGCATCAAAATGGATAGCAATGAACATGTTGGTGGTAGACCCGCACACGGTCATATGCGACCGAAACCAACCCAAACTGATCCAAACACTTGAATCATACAAATTTGATGTGATTCCTTTGGAGTTGCGCCACAGCCGAACATTGGGTGGCGGATTTCATTGTGTCACACTAGATTTGGTACGTGGTTGACTATAATTACAAGATGCTGTATAATTACAGCATGACTACACCACAAATTGGCTTTTGTTGCAAATGGCTCAATGACCCCAGTGAATTTGGGGGCATGAAAGTCAATGCTCAGGACCGTGACCTAAACGGCAGATCAACTACCATGCGCTGGCTGCGTGAGCATCCGGAAGATGCTGATCAGCGTCAGTGGGATATCATGAACCACAATGCATCGGCTGCGCTAAAATTGGTCGAGCGTGTGGCCACTCTGCCCGAAGGCCGTAGAATGGTGCGCCTGGGCAGTGAAATGCTACAAGGTTACACTGAACCCAACTGGATCGCTTGGTGGCAACGCCAGGAAATACAAGATCACTGTGCCCGGATATTTGCTCCTGTGGGCGAAGCTGCAAGACGCCTGGGTGTGAGGCTCAGTTTCCATCCTGGGCAGTTTTGTGTGCTGGCCTCAGAGTCAGACGAAATTGTAGAACGCTCAATCTTGGAATTTGAATATCATGCTGACCTGGCTCGATGGATGGGCTATGGTGCCACGTGGCATGATCACGGATTCAAGATCAATGTGCATTTATCGGGCAAAGGTGGGCCTGAAAAATTCCTGAAGACCCTGGGTCGCCTCACTCCAGAGGCCAGGAACTTGATTACCATCGAAAATGATGAGATGACAAATGGACTCGACGTTTCTTTGGTTGTGGCTGAGCATGTGGCTCTCGTGTTGGATGTACATCACCATTGGATCAACTCAGGAGAGTACATCCAGCCGCTGGACAGTCGGACGGCTAGGGTGCTTGACTCTTGGCGTGGCGTTCGTCCTACTCTTCACTACTCAGTTAGTCGTGAAGATGTTTTGGTTGGGCATGATCGAAGCACTAGACCAGACCTTGCTCAACTTCTTGCTGGGGGTTATAAAAAGCAAAAGCTACGGGCTCACAGCGACATGATGTGGAACACAGCCTGCAATGACTGGGTTCTGGGATTTGCCGATCAGTTTGATATACAATGCGAGGCCAAGGGCAAAAACCTTGCCAGCCAACAACTTTATGAACAATATAATTCTCAACATATTTGAGTGGATTCGAAATGACTACAAAACTCACCCTGTTCGATTCTGTGTCGAACTGCTGGCCTGGGCAGTTTCAATCTCTTGCAGTGTCACTATGGCGCTCACTGTGCCTAATCCTCCTCTTGTTGCTCTTTACCCTGTCTGGATTAGTGGGTGTGCCATGTATGCTTGGGCTAGCTATAGCAGAAAAAGTTTTGGAATGCTGGCAAACTATATTCTCCTCACAACAATAGACACTGTTGGCCTGCTGAGAATGATTTTGTAACAATTAAAATATAATTTTTTATAAATATTTTTCCAAGGAGGGGTAGGCCATGAAACAAAAGAAATTGGTTTCTAAGTTGTTCAAGGCTTGCTTCGACCATGATACAGAAACCATCGCCAAACTTCGTAAAAAAGAGTTTGCAAAGATACTGAAACACAAGGCCGAAGGCAAGCACTTTACAACAAAGTGGACTGTGGTTCAGATTTAAATCTGTAACAGAACTGTAACGGTCTTCTGCGTAAATACATTATGCAGAAGACCTTTCGCACGATCTTTATATCTGATGTTCATTTGGGCACTAAAGATTGTCAAGCCGAGGCTCTCAACAGTTTCCTCAAGCACAACACTTGCGATACCCTTTATCTAGTGGGAGACATCGTCGATGGGTGGAAAGTACAACAAAATAAACTGCGATGGAAACAAAGCCACACCAACGTTGTTCGTCGTATTCTGGGTCATAGCAAGCGTGGCACTAGGGTCGTATACGTGGCTGGAAATCATGACGAGTTCCTGCGCTCACTGATCCCCGATGGTATCACATTTGGCTTGATTGAGATTGTAAATCAAACAGAACACATAGGTGTTGATGGCCGGCACTATTTGGTCACACACGGAGATCTGTTTGACGGCATTACCAGACTGGCACCTTGGATAGCATTTTTGGGAGACAAAGCATATGACTTTATTCTTACTCTCAACAGCAAATTCAACTGGGTGCGTCATCGCTTGGGTTTTGGGTACTGGAGTCTATCTCAGTATCTCAAAGGCCGGGTCAAGAAAGCAGTGGATTTTATATTTCAATTTGAACGGAATCTTGCTGGATACTGCAAGAAGCGTGGATTTGATGGTGTGATCTGCGGGCACATACATCATGCAGAAATCAAAGAGATTGATGGCATCACATATATGAATGACGGCGATTGGGTTGAATCATGCACAGCACTTGTGGAACATCATGACGGCACCTGGGAAATTGTTGCATGGACTCAAGAAAATGACAAAGACGATACTGATCGTAACAGATAATTTACCGGAGCAGATCAATGGTGTGGTCACAACCTACAAAAATATTGAGGCGTGTGCGATTCGCGACGACTATCGTGTTGTATATCTTGATCCCGGGCGGTTCCGCTATGTTGATTGCCCTGGCTACAACGAAGTCAAGATTGCCCTTGCCAGGAAACGCACGGTGGGCAAGATACTTGAGGAGGTCGATCCAGATTATATCCATATCGCCACAGAGGGTCCTCTTGGTCTGTGTGCTAGACAATATCTTGACAAACACAATTATCGGTACAATACTGCTTATCATACTAAGTTTCCAGAAGGACTTAGAGCCCTATTTGGAATCCCTGAGACTCTTACTTGGCCTCTAGTGCGCTGGTTTCACAAGCACTCGGGACGAGTACTGACAACAACGGACTCGATGGTCCAGGAGTTAAAAGAACATGGATTTGATGGCGATATTATCCCTTGGACTCGTGGCGTGGATCGTGATATATTTTCTCCTGCCTTGAGAGACGAATCACAAGCACAGCAAACAGTTCTGTTGTGTGTTGCTCGAGTCAGCAAAGAAAAAAATCTCGAAGATTTCTTTGAATTAACCTATCCCAACTGTCGCAAAGTCATGGTAGGTGATGGACCCATGCTGGAACAATATCGAACAAAATACCCCGACGTAGAGTTTGTGGGATTCAAAACTGGTCGAGATCTTGCTGGATATTATGCCAATGCAGATGTGTTTGTGTTTCCCAGCCGCTGGGAAACATTTGGCATTGTGATGATCGAAGCCATGGCCTGCGGAACTCCGGTGGCTGCATACCCGGTGCAAGGACCTGAAGATGTGGTCGATCAAGGTGTTACTGGATTCATGGAAACTGATTTGGCCACAGCCGTGCATCGATGCATGGGTCTCAGCAGAGATCGTGTTTGGGAAGGCAGCCAAAGATGGAGTTGGGATCGGGCCTGGGAAATTTTTAGAGACAATTTGGTGGAGAAATCGCCATGTACCATTGGGTGATGATTTTGGCAACTGTGGGAGTACCGACCAAGTCCGATCAAACCATGGGGCAATATGCCACTGTGGATCAGTGTAAAGAAGCATTGATAAAATACAAAGAAAACTCCAAAAAAACTGTTGGCCGTTGTGAATTACGAGAAAAGAAACAACAACCGCCATCATAGGATAATCCTATATTTGTAAAATCATTGTAATAGAACACAGTGGAACACCGTGTAAATAACTGTGTGCCAAGGTGGCACAAAATTAACACAAGGAGCAACCCATGAGATTTGAAGACCTAGCCGCAAGATTAGTAGCCGTGGAAGCCAAGTTGGCAACACTGACTGGAACCACAGTTGACACAAGCAATGCCACAAGCATTGAAGAACTAGACACAAGATTGACTCTTGTTGAAGTTCAGATCGATCGTTTGATCGCTGTTCGAACTCAACAGCACATTGATGCCATCATCGCTGCACCAAGTTGTGCCGCTCCAGTAGCAGCCGAAGAAGTGGTTGCACTGTCACCAAGTGCTGACTATCCAGCAGCCGCTGACATTGTGGCTGATGTGGTAGAAGCTCAAATCGAAGCAGATCCAGTTGACCACCCAGAAGCTGCTGACATTGTTGCAGCCGCAGTGGCCGCTGTTGTCACAGCTGAGCCAGAAGTTGTGATGGACGCAGTTGCAATCACCGAAGCCATTATGGCCGCAGTTGCTGATGCACCGTTGCCTGTTGCTGTGGGACATGCCATAGCAAATCAAAATATTTGCGCACCCGGCAATGATGTTGTATGGTTGTATGCTGGCAACATGAGCCCTGCACAGTGGCAAGACACATTGTTGATCAGCAGTGGTTACACATGGTCTTGTGACGAAGCTGAAGTGACTTCTGGAATTGTTACCAGTGGCGCTGATCACGATGGAATCTACTGGATTGGCGTAGCCGATGCTGGTGGTACTGCTGTTGCACCAGATTCAGGCAAGGTATACACTTTCTATCCACCAGCATCTGCACCAGCACCAGCACCAGAAGTGGTACAGCAAGTTGTTGACGCAATTGTTGATATTATTGCAGCCGCAACAGGCGTTGACGAAGTTGCTGCCGAAGTGGTTCAACAAGTTGAAGAAGCAATTGCCACACCCGCAGATCCAGCATTGGATGCTATCGAAGCACGTTTGAATGTTGCCGAAGCAAAGGTTGACAGCTTGTTGGGAAAGTAATAGCCAGCACCTGGAGCTGGATTACCAATCTATTTAAATCGGGCACAAGATAAGGTGCCACTGGAACCCGTAACCAGTTTTATCAAAAGGCCTTGACTGGCCTTTTGTTTTGGCTATAAAAAAAGCCCCTTGCGGGGCTTTTTTATTTTGCAGGTGTCTTTTTAGGCTTTGGGGGTGCCTTGGGTTTGGCAACTGCTTTTTTGGCAGCAGGTGCCTTTTTGGCCTTGACCTCAACAGTGGGTTCTACCACCAATGGAATTGGTGGTGTGGCAGCTGGTTCGGGCACCTGGTAAGGTGCTGACTCCACCACTGGCTGGGGCGTCTCTACTTTGTAAGGTGATTTGACTGCGGCCAGATCCGCTTTCAATTCCTGCTCTTTTTTGTCTAGGTGTGCCTGGATCATCCAATAACCCAGCAAACCAACGACGATTACTACTAAAACGATTTCCATAAAGTTCTCCTGTGCTTTATTTATTAGTGACAGCTCACTAGCAAAATCTCTTGATCTGCGGTGTCAATATCATATATAATAGTATATGGGACGCTGGATAGGCCGGGTCCTGTAGTAAACTCGCTTTATAGGAGAACATTATGTTTACAGCAGACACATTCATCGACGCCGTTCAAACCGGTAAAAAGTTTTTCGTTACCACATTTGTTATCAACGAAACAGTAAAAGACGCAATGATCGACTTCATTGACGCACAAGCAGACTATACCAAAAAAGCCTTTAACAGTTCTACAGACGTAGCAACCAAAATTGCTTCAGAAGTGGTTGCTCAAACACAAGAAGTTGCAAAATTTGATTGGGTGCAGGCCGGCCGAGACTTTGTCAAGGCATTTACACCTGCTGAAGCCAAAGAGTAATACCCAAGTATTACATTTTACAGCCCCGCAAGGGGCTTTTCTTTTGGTTGACTAATAATTGCCCATTTGCTATAATTTGGACATACAAAGCAAAAAGGAGAGCAAAATGGAAGCATTCGTAACAGTAGCAAACATGATGGCAGCATTGAGTGCATTGCCCGCAGACGCCCGACTGGTAGTGACCGAAAGTGGTTATTACAGTTATGGTGAACTGGCCAGTGTGTGCTTGCCCGAAGTGTACACCGTGGCAGGTGACGAGGATGAAATCCCTGGTGGCACAGTGGTGTACCGCATTGGTCATAGCCATCAAAGTTATTGAACAGACAAGGAGTCAACATGAGATACGGAAACATGCCTTACAAATACCGAGTGATCACAGAAGTGTCCAGCCTGGAAGATGCTGAAACTGATGTGTTTGGACGTCACCTCCTGTTGACCACCAACAATTATCAAACTGCACGAAAAGAGTGCATTGAGTGGGCGGCATATGATGACATTTTGGTTTGTGTGGTAGATCAGTTTGGCAGCGTGAAGTTTGCCTGTGATGGCGCCGCAGAAGCTTTTGACCGTTTTCCAAAGACCGCGGAGTTGGCATAGTTCTGGCGGTTGACCAATAATTCCCAATTTGCTATAATTACAACATGAAAACACTGAGCTTTACCATACAACTTCCCCGCCAGCGCCGTCGTGCTGTGGAGTTGTACTCACGCGACACTCCGTTCAGACCACGTGCAGAGCGTTCAAAGATAGTGTATGATCGCAAGATCAAACACAGGAGTCGTGACGGTGAATAAATCTATTCTAGCAGTAACAGTGGCCATGGCAATCTCGGGTTGTGCATCAACTGTGAACTACAATCCTCCGCCCAGCGTTACCATCATGCCCAATGACTGTGCCAACAAAGTGGCCATGGCCAATTGGTTGGAAACACAAGCCCGCATTCCGCGTCACCCAATGGAAAAGGAATTAGACTATGAACAGAGCCGTGCATACTTCCGCTCGCGTATTTGGCACCTGCGTTATGTTTGTCAGCCTGCTTAGTGGTTGTGCATCCGCAGTTGACCCCAACCGAGTGCCCATGGCCACTGTGGATCTCAACACCTTTCAAGTCAACTGTCGCATCAAAGATCAGCAGGTGGCCTTTTTGCAAAGCATGAGACAAAGCAGGGATGAACAGTTCGCGGCGCAAATGCGGGCCATGTTCCGTCCAATTACCTGGACTACCGACCATGACATTGCATACGGAAATCCCAACAAATTCATTGACTACCACTTGAGGAACTTGAGTTCATGCCCATGAAACGACTATTGCTTGCCGCACTTGTTCCTGTTGCAATGGCCCAGGCCGAATGTGTGATGACAGACCGAGTGACCACCGCTGCCACTGTGCGCATTGAAGAACGCAGTGACATTCAAAAACACATTGTGCCCAGTCCGTCAGCAGGTTATCTCAGATGCCAAGTCAGCTACAAGGCTCGCATCAATGCTCGATGGTACTTGGCCATGGGTGCATATGACTGGCCCGGCGATACCAGCAACGATGAAGCCTGTGCAGTGGCCATGAATCGAGCTGATGCCAGTGTGCGAACACAAGTGGCCCCAGTGGGAGTACGTGCCGAAAGTACCATGGTATGTACCGATCGACCCAACATGGAAACCCTAAACAAAACCGCAATTGGATCACAAGGCCAGTTGCATCAATTCAGACCGCATCCAGACTATGCTAAAGAATTTTGGCACAACGGCGCCCGTTGTCGTTGGTTTTTGGATACAGACTGGACCGGAACAGACATCAGAACTCGCAACGGAGTTATCTGCAAATTACAAAATGATTTGTGGGTAGTGGTTGACAAATTTTGATATTTGTGTTAAACTTAGATTATCGTAACAACCTAACCGAAAGGCTATCATGAAACTCACTATCATTGCACTGGCTCTTGCATCAACAGCAGCCGTGGCACAACAAGCACAGGCTCCCCTGTACAATCCTGCCAATGGCCCACTACCAAATGATCGTCGTTATGTGATGACACGAGAAGGTGCAGAAGCTGCTCAATATGAAGCACAGCGGCCACCCAAGGTGATTGCCCAACCGGCTCCAGCCCCGGCGCCTCGCAGTTATGCATTGCCTGAACGTGTCAGTGCACCACAAACATCAGCACCAGAATGGTTCGTGCGCATGCCCCAAGATACTGTAGATATGGTATTTGCGGCCGGTACTGCAACCAGCACTGATGAGCAAATGGCCTACGACAAGGCCCGCATGGCAGCCGAACGTAAACTGGTCGAAATGGCTGGCAGTCGCATCCAAACACAGACCAAGAGCTATCGTGCAGATCGCGGCGATGTCAGCATCGAAAACTACGAGCAGGTCACACGCAAAAATGCCGCAGGCGAGTTGTCAGGCGCACAGCGAGTGGACAGCCAGATGACGTTTGATGGACGAACCTACAAGGTGTATGTGTTGTTGCGTTTGCCAATCAATGATGCCAATGCTGTGGCAAAATCACGTGCATCTGCTCGATTGCAACGCGAAGCAGATATTCGCAGCCGATCTGCACATCAAGAGCTTGAGCGCATGAGCGACGAAGAAAACAAACAACAAGAACGGCAAGAACAAAAGCTCAAGCAAGAAGTTGAGCCCAAGCCAGTGGCCACAAACGAGCTCAAATTGATGGATGTGGACAATGAAGAATACAAACAGCGCAGAGCCGAAGCACTGACCAAACCGGGTGCTGTGATCGGGCAAGTAACAGTTCGATAAACGGCGTATAAATAAAAGCGGGCTTGATGCCCGCTTTTACCACTTGTAAATTATGGCAACTGAAATTACCCAACTAGAACAAAGTCACACTCAAGCCCTGGCTGACGCTGGCATGTATGTTTTCATGGGGCAAGTTGATGATGAAAATGTCAAGCCCATAATAGAGTGGATCTTGCACGAAAACTTCGTTGTCAAGAAAAAAAGAAAAGAACTCTTGCTCATGATCTGTAGTGAAGGCGGGGACATGAGTGCAGCCTTTGCTCTAATAGATGTGATGAAAAGTTCCAACGTCTACATCAAAACAGTTGGGCTTGGGCAAATATCATCAGCAGGCCTTTTGATATTCTTGGCAGGCTCTCCGGGCCGCCGTGTGTTAACACCAAACACCAGCATTCTGAGTCATCAGTGGGCATGGGGCAGTGATGGCAAAGCACATGAATTGTTTGCTACCATGCGAGAGTTTGATCTCACACAAAAACGCATGATGGCGCACTACAAAGATTGCACCAGATTGACCGAAGAAGAAATTAAAACTGCCCTATTACCACCACATGATGTGTGGTTGAGTGCAGAAGAGGCACTGGCACTGAATGTGTGCGATGCCATCAGTGTGGTAACAAATGGTAAATAATAGCAATTATCAGGAGATGCCATGAGCACAGATTTATTAAGAAACTACATTGATATTATCAAGGAAGCAGAAGATGGAATGCTTGGCAGACTACAACGAGATAAACGCTATCTACCTAAATTTGACGTAACTGATGTGATGAATATTAGTGACGATCCCGGAACAAAAGGAAATCGCACATCACTTCAAGGCTCAATGAGAGCACCTAGAAAGCAGTTGGAATTTGCATTTGGCCCAAGTGGCGAGAATGACACATGGACTTTGGAATTTGGTAATGGACTAATTGCTACCATATACCCTGACCGCGATGGTATTCCTGGTCAAGATTACAAAATAGGTGGCACACACCCAGACACAGAAGATTTTGTACATGCGGCATACGTGGCCGCTAACGAGAATACAGATTAACCACCGCCTTTTCTCTTGCGCCCTAGAGTCTTTTCATCGAAGTCGGCATCCTGGGATTGTCTACTTGCTCGGGCTCCTGGGCCAGTTAATCTTTGTTTATTAGTTTCTTTGTCTAGTGTGTCGTTACTAACTCCTGAGCCCATGTAATCACCAAGTTCGCCAGCCTTGCTTGCACCTGGTGCATCTGTAGTGGCGGCCTTTTCGACGTTGGGAACGGCCCGTGGTTCTTTGTTGATGTTGAACACCAACTTACCGCTTGAACTGGAAGTTGAACTATAACTCTTTTGTGCTTCTAGTGTGACTTCAGTAAACAACTTGCTGGGCCATATGGTTCTGAACCCTTGAATAACAAACTCGCCGTTTTTGGTTTTGGCAGCATCAGTGTACATTTGTACAAAGGCCGAGTGGTTGAGAATGTCAGCGGCTGCTTCTGAGAAGTTGGTCTTTAAATTGATTTCGTTACAAACTTTGTAGGCAATTGAACTAACCAGGTGATTGAGTGGAACCACCTTGCTGGGATCTTCGGCAGTGCGATCGTGGTACAGTTGTTTGAGATTTTTTGACAACTTGGTTTTGTCAATGTCAAAGTTGGGGTCACCTGCTGATTGTTTGAGACTCATCACTTGAGATATTTCATCCGCAGTGATGATGCCAAACTGCACGGCCAAATCCAATGGGGCCGAATTGTGATCGCCCCGGTGAATTGTTTTGAGGATTTCAATAACTTCGGGGTAATTTTCAGCAAACTGAGTCATGCCAGCAGTTTCAAGTTCTCGTACCGCAATCAATAGGTTTACTGAACTGGCCATGGCACCTTTGGCACCTTTACTGGACAACTTGATTTGCCGGCCTTCGGGACTGACCAACAATGAATCGTATAGTTCGCCACTGACATTTTGATTAAAACTAACAGTGCAATCTGAGAATCCGTTCCTGCCCATGAACAGTGCGGCTGCTTCACCGGCATTGCCGCTGACTTGGCCACCATTGATCAGCACACAAGGTTGTAGCATCTCACAAAAGTAATCACGAAAGCCCTTGAAGTCCATGCCTGTGCCGTCCACTGACACAGGAAATGTGGGTGAATTCATAATGGTTGCGGCCGCACGGTATTCTGAACTGTTTGTGGTAAACTGTTTGCCAATCTGTGCTAAAATACTGGCAGGAGTTTGCTCCTTGAGATTCTTCAATACATCACTGGGTTTGTAACCGGCCTTTTCCTTGCTACCACGAGCATCTGCTTGGCTAAACCCTCCAGGTATGTCATCGGTTTGAAAGAATTTGTTTGAATCAAAAACGGGTTTGATTTCTTTGGCAAATTTGACCAAGTAGCGTAGGCCCACAGCAGTGTCAAACGTGGCAATACCAAATGCTCGATTACTATTGCTGGCCTGGTTGATCTTTTCAATAGGATGCTTGACTTGTTGTTGAACTTGATTAAATGCAGCCTCGGTTTCTTCTTTGGTGGCATACTGTCCAACTTTGGGGTAAAATGTCAAATTTTGAAAAACAATTTGATCGTCGGCAGTGTCTCCTCGTTTGTACACCGCACCAGTTTCTCTTCCGCTGAGGCCACGGCTTTCGTTCAAAACTTTATCCAGTAAATTGAGTAGGTCTCTCATTGCTTTTTCCGTAATTTAATGTTATACTTATGCTTTCAACAAGGAGACCCCATGCCAAATCTAGTGCCAATTGTACTTGAAAACACTGCCAAAGGCGAACGCAGTTATGACATCTACAGCCGATTGCTACGAGACCGAGTTATCATGCTGGACACAGAAGTATCAGAACACACAGCCAGTTTGCTGGTGGCCCAGATGCTGTTTTTGGAAAGTGAAAATCCCGACAAGGATATTTCGCTATATATCAACTCACCTGGCGGATCAGTCACAGCAGGCATGGCCATCTATGATACCATGCAGTTTATCCGGTGTGATGTACAAACCATTGTGATGGGCCAGGCCTGTTCCATGGGCAGCTTGCTAAGTACAGCAGGAGCCGCGGGCAAGCGAATGATCCTGCCCAATGCCCGACACATGATTCACCAGCCATCAGGCGGTGCTCGTGGACAAGCCACTGACATTCAAATCCAAGCAAGAGAAATTCAAAAGATGAAAGAGTACCTGACCACAATCTATGTCAAGCACAATTCTGCAGGTAAAACCTATGATGATTTTGCTCGAGACATGGAACGTGATTTCTTCATGTCAGCACAGGAAGCCGTGGATTACGGACTGGTGGATCGAATACTTGACAAACGAGCCTGATGTTTTTTTCTGCCAATCAACACCGTCACGGCTGGAGTTTTGTCAGCGATCCAGGATGGAGTCAATTTGGGTCAGTATGGGCCAAGGGATATGCTCATGACATGACTCTGGAACAGGTAGTTCGGTGCTATGATTTTGACCAACCGCCCAACATAACTGGTAATTTTTGCTTGGTCAAAATTGATTCAGCAGGTATTGATCTAGGACACAACCGTGACAGAAATTTTCCGTTGTGGGCCAATCAGCATCATGTTTCCAATATCAATCCTGTGGGCCAGCAAATATGGGCCGATACAAGGCTAAACGGCACAAAAATCAATATACCTGGTGCACTAGAGCAAACACTTACCCTGGACCAGGCAACTGACAAAATCATTCAGCTGGTGCTGGCACAGTCACAGGGATTTCTCAAACACACTCAATTGCCTATTAATATTTTTAGATCCGGTGGCCTGGATACTGCATTTGTATATGCATTGATCCAGTATCTGGCGGTTGACGCAGTTGAATGGACACATGATCTAGTGGAAACCAATGATTTTATTGAAAATAATAAATCAGCACTGGATCAATTCTGGGCCTACAAGCAAATCCACCACTGGAACCACCCTTGTGCAATTGTGACCGGAAGCCACGGCGATGAATACTTTTTGCGTGGCCCCACAGCCATTGCAATGATCATGGCCTGGCACGACATTGATTTTGTAAAAATACTAGATCAAAATCCGGATGCTTATCATTATTGGTATTTTTCTAAACCAGCCAACCGTGACATATTTGCGTCACACTACGCCAGCAAAGATCAGTTGAAAGAACAGTATCCGACCTGGATCAGTTTGGCTGATCAAATTGTCAACATACTGGCCAACGATCATCAACACTGGCACCTGGGCCAGACCCTGACCTGGACCCCGCAGAAAGACCTGGATATTGCTCGTTGGGCATTGTGTTTGCCCATTGATGATCTAGTTCAAAACAGTTTGCACGGGACACTGATTAGGAATTGCATCAAACGACTGCTGCCGTCTGTGTTGGACTCAGTGACCAAGTACAAAAATCATACCATCAATAAAGAAAATTGTGTTTTTTAGACACTTCGTAACGATATCGGCCCCAGGCTTCAAGAAAATTCCAGATTGAGTTTAAAACTTTTTTCATACAAAATTCCTATCTGATTGTCGGTCATATTGACGTTGCCAGTACTCTACGTCTGCATTGCTGGTTATATTTTTTGTGCTTAGATACTGTTCCAAGCGAGATTGGTAACCCTGCTTGGGAAACATCTCAGACAGACGTTCCATAAATTGAATAAACATTTGTGACATTTTTTTCTCCTCATCAGTATTTACCATGAGTCACTCATGGTTAGTACTAATTTGTCACAAATTAGTACTCAAGTACTAATTTTTGGTCTGGGCATTTCGATTGACCAAATATTCCCATTTTGCTATAATATACACATGAAGTTAGAAATCAATGAAATACTACAGTGGACCGGGGCGGTGTTTATCATCGCAGGCCACAGTCTAAATGCTGTGGGCCCTGCGGCCTACCCCTACAATATCCTGGCATTTTTCCTGGGTACCATATTGTTCATGATCTGGACAATACGTGTGGCAAATAAGCCACAGTTGATGGTGAATATTGTGGCCCTGTGCATTGGCGCATCGGGCTTGGTAAAAGCATTTGGTTGACCAAATATTCCCATTTTGCTATAATACACACATGAAGACACAAAAGGAGCCTCAAATGCGACACGTGACCGGTTTCAGCAACAGCACAAAGATTCGCTACATTGTCAATGGGTTTGGCATGTACGGCACTGTAAACGATCTGTTTACAAAAACAGCCACAGTATCACACGGTGATGCCCTGCGTCGAGCAATCAACCACCTGGCTTACATTCGCCGGGTCAGTCCCAATCGCGGTGCCGCTCGCCCAGTTGGTGTTGGCATCACGCACGAAGGCATCCAAGTTCAAATTGATTTGATGGCAAATTAACATGCAAGAAGAAAAACTCTACACCATACACTGGACCCAGTCCTATTCCAATTGGGAACCCTGGGAAATTCCCATCACGGACTTTGCTCAAGCCCGTGAAGTACTAGAAAGGATTATGAGAAAATGAACGAACAAGACGAATATAAAGTATCTTACAGCATACCGATTGTCTGTATTGTGGCAATCCTTGTTTTGACTTTTATGATGGTGATATCAAAATGAACGAACGAATTCGAGAACTTATGGGAAAGACACTGGATAGTGAATTCAGTCACACCTGGGACACCATGACTCATGAAGGCCTGCTACAGTTTTCTGAAAAGTTCGCCGAGTTGATTGTGCGGGAATGTGGCCGAGTGTATATTCAGAACCAACAAGATGGCGTGATGACACTGACACAAGATTTATTACAACATTTTTTCGGAGTTGAAGAATGAAATGGTTCGCTGAAACAACTGACTACCGGGATGCTGTTCCCAACGGCATCTACTTGTTGAATGACAGCAAGGACAAGATGTATGCGTTCCGTTCGCATGCAGGCCAGGGTGAGATCAAAGTGTTCCGGAATCCCATCCGCATTGATCTGCGTGGTCGCAAGTTTGTGGTGAATCCTGTGCAGTTCAAAACAGGCGTGAAAGAGCCAGAACCTGAAGGTCGTACATGGACAGTGAAAGGATCAAAAGGCGATGAATATAAGATAACCGAAATCAATGGCAATCTCTCCTGCACTTGCTCGGGCTTTCGGTTCCGTGGAGACTGCAAGCATGTCAAGAGCGTGGCATGAACTCAGCACAAAGACGTCAAGCAAAACGTGAGCACCCTCATGTTACAACCATTCATGCCAAAATACACCACCCATACTATGAACATGACGAGAAAGTATATTATGCAGTGAACTGGTGCAAGAAACATTGCAAGGGCAGTTTCTTATATGCAACAAGCTGGGATCGCGCTGAGTTTAAATTTTCTAATCAAAAGGATGCAGTGTATTTTGCGCTGAAGTGGTTGTAACAAAGCCCTTGCAGGGCCGGTGCAATCAAGCAGGTGGATTGTAACTTGGAGGAGTCAAAGTACCAGCAGGATCATAGTCCAGCACTTCGATTCTGTCAAGGGTGCCGCCAAAAAGTTCAAGTTCGGTCCTGAAAAAGTTTTCCCAATCATCACAGGCAGCTTGATCAACAAATGTTCTCCAGGCATGCACTGTAACTGCATCACCATTTTCATTTTCCTGACGAAACATTCCCAGGGTAGCATTTGCTCTTTTCTCAACACGCATTTCTTCAAATCTTTGTTGAATCCAGCCTCCAAAATTGCCGCTACTGTTGGTTGGGTGTGTTATCACAGTGTGAAATATTTTCATAGTGAATCCTTGTTTTGATTTATTTATAAATGTAATTGATGGTGTTGTGATTTTCCCGCAATTGTCTAGCACCATTCTTCAAATGAAAACGCCGAGCCATCTCGGTCTTGGGACTCAAAGTCACATAGGTTCGGATGTCAGGAAATTCGGACTCGATTGATTTTTGTGCCGCAATGATCAGATCACGCCCGGCTCCTGCTCTATACGACCAAATGGTATAGAATACCGCAGTTGTGGCACTCTCCACCAAACCTATCATGTCTTCCACTCCAGCAGGAATAGCCTCCAAAAACTTCACACAGGTCACAGCCTTGGTTTGTTCGCCATCTTTGAGCATGTAAATTCTGCTGTTGGAATTTATTCTTTCGGTTGCAGGAATTTCGGGACGAACTGGATCGTCCTTGAGTAAGTTTACAATTTCGTCAGTGATGGTGGTTATGGTATGCAACATAATGTACGCTGTTATTATCCTTTGCAAGTGTATTTATTACAGTCACAAAAGAAAAAGAAATTTGGAGATTTAGGACCAGATTTTTTGATACTGTGCCATGGCCCTGGTTCGAGCCACAGCCAGTCGCACCTGAACATAGTCCGACAATTCACAATCAAAGTCACGGTGCTTGACCAAGGTGGGACGTCGATAGGCACGATGCAGATCCAGTTCATCGGGCCCCGGAGGATTATCGTTGTCGTTGATTGAATTATTTGTGATTGAAAGACGTTTGCGGCTTCTTGGAGTAGCAAGCACAAGAACGTTTCTGGTCACAGTTTGACTCATCAACACGGAACGTTTGTGGGAGATAAAAGTTCTTTCCACTGATGTCATCTTTGCCTGGCTTTGGTTCAAAACGAGGAAAAGAAAGAGGGCTGCGACTGCAAGTTTCTTCATGGTATTGTCGATTGAAATCTAACATGGTTTATAGCATTCAAGTTGCTGTATATACAACGCCGCAGCCTGCAAAAGGGTTTACACATTTTGGTAATTTTGCCAAACTCTGTTGCTATTGCATTGCAGTTTCTATATAATACAAGAGTGCTGTACGCAACGGCATCTTTTTAAGGAGATTTTTAAATGCGTTTTAATGAAGAAACAAAAACTTACAAACTGTTCAATGCCATGATCAATGGCGAGACAGTGTCTGCCAGCCAAGCTCACAAGCGTTTTGGCATCAAGAATGTGTCAGCTGAGGTCAGCCGCATTCGTCAAGCTGGTTTTGCAGTTTATGCAAACAGCCGCAAAGCAGGCAATGGTGTCAAGGTCACAGAATATGTGATTGGCAAACCCAGCCGTCGATTGGTGGCAGCTGGCTACCGAGCCATGGCACTTGGTTTGGTCTAAATCAACTCGCTGTTCTGATCAACCAGAACACACCTGACAAAACCCTGCCTCCGGCAGGGTTTTTTTAAATAAACAACATGCACAAAAATTTCTGTATCAATCCATTTATCTGCACAAGGCAAAATGCTTACAATAGAATTTCACCATGTGCATTTGGCCCGATTGAAATTCAAGTAGATGCAGAAGATTCTCAAAATCACCGGTGGAATCATCCCGAACTGCACAAGTTAAGAAATAAATTTTTTGCAGGAGAACGTCCTAGTGAATGCAAAAGATGTTGGGACGAAGAAGATGCCAACGGGCAAAGTTTAAGGTTAAGAACTCTGGAGTATTACCCAACTGCATACACTGATTTAGTCGAAACTGGATTGTGGAAACAAGGACCAAAAGAGATTGTAATTAAAACCAGCAATGTGTGTAATTTGGCCTGTCGTAGTTGTGCTGGATGGGACAGCAGTTATTACTGGCCCGAAGGGGAATTTTATAAAGAGATTTATAACACCACTGATCCAAAACATGGCAAGTACAACCATTTCATGCAGCTCCGTCCAAAAATGTATCATCCTGCACAATTGTGGACCGACCAGGATCTGTGCAATGTTGAAAAAATAAGTTTTTTTGGTGGCGAACCTTTGCTGGATAAAGAGCATCCAAAAATTTTGCAAAGATTGATCGACAACGGAAGATCCAAAAAAATCACATTATTCTACAGCACCAATTGCCAACAAGTCGCAGGTCGTTCACTGTTGGAATTATGGCAACATTTTAAACGTGTTGAAGTATTTTTTAGCATTGATGCACAAGGTTCTCAATTTGAGTATTTACGGTGGCCAGGAAAATGGAGTCGTACTCAGCGAGTATTAGAATGGTTCCTTGCTTTACCAAATCAATTTCCCAAAGTAGAATGGCATTTTCAAGGAAGCCAATGCGTGAGCCTGTTCAACATAGCAAGTTATTGGCATACCGCCAACTGGTTGAAAAAAACTCTAGGCGGTGTGTATTTTAATATTGTTGACCATCCAAATTATTTGCGCATGACTGCACTACCAGAATCAGCCAAACATCAAATTGTTGACCACATACCAGATGCACATATTGCCCAATATTTGTTTATTGAACCGTCTAATCCAGACCATCTTCGTCAATTTGTGATTTGGTGTAAACGACAAGACCTATACAGAAAACAAAGTTTTGTAGATACATTTCCCGAAACCCATGCGTTGATTTCGGATGTGTGGCAAAAGTACCACGCCACTGACACTTGACCGCAAATTCCTTATAGTGTATAATACACTATGATTAAAAAACTCTTTCAACGTTGGGATCGGCACCGTGTGATCATGGACCGTGTGAATGGCGAACCGTACCTGGAACGCTATTACCTGTTTCTTCGAGACCGTGAACGTTTTCCATTCAATGTGTTCTTGCACAAATTTTTAAAGTCAGATCCGGACGATGTGCATGATCATCCCTGGCCCTACTTCACTGTCATACTACGGGGTGGCTACTATGAATGGATTCCGCAATTTGATTCAGCAGGACGAAAATTTGGGGAGATTGGGCATTGGAGAGGGCCGGGTCATTTTAGGTGCTCCAGTGCTGACAGTTATCATCGCATAGAAATAGATCCTGAGGTCACGTGCTGGACCTTGTTCTGTCCCGGAATCAAACAGCGTGATTGGGGATTCTTGGTTCAGAATCAGTGGATACAATGGGAACAGTATCTGGCAAACAGAAAGGCAAAAGTATGAAGTGGTTGGGACGTTGGTTATGTAAAATTGCACGTGACGCAGGCGAGGAAGAACGAAATGATCGCATATATGGATCAGCTACTGCCAAGGTTGCTAGAGATATCGACAGCGACGATGGACTCAGCATTACTGTGCGCCGGGCCATTGGCGGCAGGATTGTGACATTCCGTACATATGATCAAAAAACAGATCGCCACAATCACAGGCTGTATGTGATTCCTGAAGAACTGGATTTTGAGAAAGAGTTGGGCAAGATGATCACCCTGGAAAGCATGAGAAGCTGAAAGTAAATACACCATGGAAACTGAATTAATATCGTATGTGGTGGACTTTTTGGTGTTCTTGAGCTGGTGCCTGGTAGCATTTGCCCTGTTTGTGTGGGCAGGCAGCAAGTACCTGGAACACCGGATCATGCAAGAACTGGGCAATACCGTGCGTGATCTCGACGAGGAGCGATTGATCCCGCTCACAGTGGAGGTTGACAACAATGTCTACTTGTGCTACAATAGTCTTACACAGGAATTTGTGTGCCAAGGAACCAATCTCAAAGAAATTATAGAACGGTTCCGAACACGATAT